>Ga0315338_1000405_pt1 | contig 108794 bp, 95 predicted proteins | sample ASW8metaG_FD_204518 | JGI IMG/M metagenome (GOLD analysis project Ga0315338, IMG submission 204518) | Ammonia-oxidizing marine archaeal communities from Monterey Bay, California, United States - ASW #8 | ecosystem: Environmental > Aquatic > Marine > Coastal | place: USA: California | collected...
TCGATGTAAGTAAAATCACGAATCATCTCGCCCCGGTTGTACACTGGGATCGGTTTGCCGTCGAGAATTCCTTTCGTGAACTTAAAAAGCGCCATATCAGGTCTACCCCAAGGACCGTAGACCGTGAAAAATCGAAGACCCGTTGTCGGTAATGCGTAAAGCTCGGCATAGGCGTGTGCCATGAGTTCATTGGCTTTCTTGGTGGCTGCGTACAATGAGATGGGGTGATCAACATTATCAGTTTCTGAAAACGGTAACTTAATATTGGACCCATAGACCGAACTCGATGACGCATATACCAAGTGATCAATTCCTTGATGACGACACCCTTCCAGAATATTGCCAAAGCCGACCAGGTTCGTATCAATATAAGCTGACGGGTTCTCAATCGAGTAGCGAACGCCAGCCTGGGCTGCGAGGTTGACCACCACGTCAAATTCTTCAGTTTTAAATAAATGTGATATCTCGGCGCGATTAGCTATGTCCAATCTCTGGAACACAAAACTCCTACTGCTCGTTAAACCTTTTAACCTCGCTTTCTTCAGATCCACATCGTAATAATCATTGAGATCATCAACACCTACAACTTGATCACCCCGATCTAGAATAACTCTACTTAACGCGGCACCAATAAATCCTGCTGCCCCAGTTACCAAGGCCTTCACGTACCGTAGTTTCCATTAGTGCCGTAGCTTTCATCAGAAACATCGGATAATTGCAGTACTAAACAAACAAACCTACCTTGTCTAATTTTCATATAAGCTAGTCGATTATTGTAGCCGCATGCGCTATTCGCAAACATCACTAATCACCTCTACTAATGTTTTCGTCAATTGTTCTTGGACAGATGCATTCAAGTATGGATGCACCGGTATACTTATAACCTCACGCGCTGCTAATTCTGCTTCAGGACAATCAATACTTGAATCAAATAGAGCTGGCTGAAGATATAAAGGAATGGGGTAATGAACTGAGCTAGGAATTCCAGCTGAAGCTAGCCTTAATTGTACTTTGTCTCGACTCGGAACTCTAATTGTGTACTGCGCCCACGCGGATATGTTATAGCTTTCAACTTCAGGCAATTTAAGACTCCAACTTTGCTCCGCCTCCTTTAGCAATTCTCTATAGCTATCCGCGATCTCGTTGCGCTTCTTAATTTCATCGTCGAGAATATCTAGTTTGGACAGTAGTACGGCTGCCTGCAAAGTATCCATGCGCCCATTTATGCCTATGCGAACATGATCATAGTTTTTTTTCTGCCCATGGTTAGCAATCTCTCGCATTATGTTTGCAGTAGATACATCGTTTGTGAAACATGCTCCAGCGTCGCCATAAGCACCTAATGGTTTTGATGGGAAAAAGCTGGTACATCCAATTGTACTTAGGCCACATGAGCGTTTGCCTTTATAAAGGGCTCCGAAACTCTGAGCAGCGTCTTCTATTACTGCTAAACCATGTTGATTAGCAATACAATTAATGTGATCCATATCAGCGCATTGACCGTACAAACTCACCGGAAGTATCGCTCGAGTACGGCTTGAAATTGCTCGTTCAAGCAAATTGGCGTCAAGGTTACAAGTTTTCTGATTTATGTCTACGTAAACTGGTTTTGCCCCGAGTAACCTAATCATTTCAACAGTAGAAAAAAAAGTGAACGGTGATGTCACAACCTCATCTTGCTGACCAACCCCACATGCCATCATTGCCACCATAAGGGCATCAGTTCCACTCGACAAACTGACACAATAATTGGTGCCAACATAGTCAGCTAGACGGGACTCCAGTTGACTTACTTCTGGACCAGAAATATAACGACCATGGTTAAGTACATGATGAATATTATGTTCAAGCTGGTCACGAATTCGATTCTGCTGACGTTTGAGATCGATATATTGGACATTTTGCTGTGTTACTTGTTCAAATGCCATATCAAAATCAACAAATGGCCACCCCATCTGAATTCGGAACGAGACCCGACTGACTACCATAGTAGCCTTACCTAAACGTGTAGCCGCTTGGAATAATGCTTTACCGATCAAATCATCCTCGGCGAGACCTTTAGCATCTTCAGCTAGTGTGGATAGCCATTGATATTTCTCAGAAAAATCTAACAGTTGCTTTTGGGCCTTCGCCCGTACAGTAGTATATTCATACGACTCTCTACTTTTGCCTATCTGTAACATAAGAGTCTGGAGAATTTCTTCCATCTGGCCTGTGTATATCCAAATGTGCCAACCGCGTTTGGTCGCATGATCAAGAAGTCTCAAAACATTTGAATCCAATTCATTAGTCCCACAGGCTTCGACAACTACCCCGGCGTCCAGAATTAAATCACTCATTTATCACCTATCTCAGCAATTGAAGCTTCACGATAATAAATACGACATCAAAATTAAAGAACTCGTGGAGTTAACTCCCAGGTTCCAATGTATAAGGTCTTTTAGCGTCTGCTTAGACAAATTTATGCCAACACACTTTCACCAGATCATCTAGAGAACTATGAATTTTTGAGGGATTTCAAACAGAACAAAAGATATCGACTAAGTCGCTAACGATATTACTTGTCATATGACTCTTGAGCAAGTTTTGTATTCAAGAGCCTAAATCAACTTGATCTAACCCAGCGCGTCCAAACCCATGTTTCTGATATTTGCCAACCTACAAGAAATATAGTTGATGCAACCTCACCTTTCCATAGCCAACCTAAAACGCTCATATAGGTAGCCGGAAGGGTATATAAGGTGAAGAGAAAATGCCAAAAGTGGGTAGGTGAAAAAGATCAAGCCATCAGAGTTGCGGATTGAATAATAGAGTGCACTTCCTAAACTTAGTATCAAATAAATAGCAGTTGGCACTATAGCGAGTGTCGATAGGTAATAAAACAACGGCACAAACACCACATAGAACAAAAACATTATAGGAATTGCTACCCAGACGCTTAATTTTGATTTCATCAATACGTCTTGCCTTGCTCGTCCTTTCCCAACCCTAAAACATTGCTTGATAAATGCTAAAAATGTATCTCTTCTTTTATGATAAACAATAAGTTCTGGGAAATAGGCTATTTTAAATCCATGATTTACGGCTCGTTGGAGAAATTCCGTTTCTTCATTTGGAAACAATTGTGGATCGAAATTGGATATGGCCTCAAAAACTGATCGTTTCACAAACATATTGCAGGAAGTTAAATTTAGTTCATCAGCTTCCAGATTTGTTTTACCAAGGCGATATCTGCTAGACATTTTCCCAGCACCAAAGAAACTAGGAAATACATAGCCACTATGTCTTGCAAAAAATCCATCATCTAAAGAGGTCATCTGCGGCCCACCCACAATATCAATATCTGGGTACTTCTCAAAGAAGCTGTCTGCTTTTCCTAACCAATCACTTTTTACAAAAGCATCATCGTCAACAAAGGCCAAAATTTCTCCCTGTGATTTTTTTATGGCTAGATTTCTATTTAGTGATGCATTATCACCCTTCTCTACGATTACTTCGTATCTATTTTTTGGATAATCTAGATTATTGATTGTTTCTATTACAGGTGCATCTCGATCAGGCGCAACAGGTATTAAGATAGAATATTTCATTGGTTGTGAATATCTATAGTCACTACAATGCCCTATTAAAGTGCTTGCTGCACATAACCAACTCTATGTGCTGAATGAAATATTTAAACTCGATCTTTTATGGCTGCATTAAATTCTGTGTAACTTACACCGTAGACCAGCATCTATACTAACGTTGGAAAAACACTAGCAAAAATGCATGAGACCACTCCCGCAATTTATACTTCCAGATAATGATCATCAGACTTATTCGCAATCTGGATTGGAAAGCTTCCCAGTAGGCAGTACCGTTTTACAGAGAGTTACCTTTGGTAGGGCTTTTATATTCAGGTCCGATAATATTAACTCAGTGGATTCTGACCCACCTATGTAGATTTTCCTTAAAGCCTGGTCGTACCCAAATGACCAAATATCTGTGCCAATTGCTTCATAGTGAATCTCTACCCACTCCCCACTTTTCTGCATTTGTATTATTCTAATATTTCCACCAAGATCTCCAAATAGATAAGCGTCAATGTAATCTATGTAATAACCACCAATAATACATGTTGCCTTACTCCCGAAGTGACTATACTCATAAATTGGAGGTACAGTCTGGTCGTATTCCAAAGAACTAGCGAACCTACGTTCTGTACCTTCAAAGACAGGCCAACCCATGTTATACGGTGTATCAGCATATAAGTTATCCAAAAGATACAATGATTCCTTTTTGTCATACCCACAATCTGCGATAAACATCCTGTCGTTGGAGTCAATACTAAACTTCCAGGGATTTCTGAGGCCATAGGCCAAAATCTCAGGCTCTGGTACTTTTTGCGATATGTCGAAACTAAGTATCTTTCCTCTAAGATCACTTCGATTTTGTGCGTGGTTGTCTGGATCACCTTGCGGCCCTCCATCGCCCACGGATAGGTATAGGGTCCCTCGGCTGTCGAAAACAAGAGCCCCAGCAAGATGCATAATCGACGGACCAATTGTTATTAGGCTACGTTTCTTTTTGAAATCAATTTTAGAATATTCATCTACAACCAACCAATACTCCATAGGAGTGTTATCGCTCTTATGGTGTTGACGTTTTGTAACCGTATATGAAAGGTATACCAAACTCTCACTAGACACAGCGCTCAATAATCCAGCTTCGTAACCTTCTGCTGTAAAAGTTGGACTGTCATTTAGATCGACAACTACTTCTGGTTTCCCATCTTTAATTTGATATAACAAACCTTTTTTAACCGTTAAATAATGTTCTTCACCGAACATATCATAACTGGTAACTCCCCAAAATTTATTACCCTGAGCTGTAAACGCTAGTTTATTGTCAGGCGAGTTGCTAAAGTTGTGAAGTTCTACTCCACCTAAGTCAGCTTGATACATATTAGTAAAACTAAGATCCACGTCTGTCAGACCTGAACCACGTAGATCAGCTTTCCTCACATCTGCAGATCGAAAATTCGACCCATGTAATCTCGCGCCAGAAATGTCGGCGCCAAGAAGGCGAGCGTTTTCTAGATTTGCACCGACTAAGTTTGATTCACTTAGGTCCGCACCAATCAAATTTGACCCATTCAGATCTAGCATATACATATTGGCTCGATTGAGATTTACATTTCCTAACATAGCGTTACTTAGGTTACTATGAATTAGATTTGTTCCAGATAGATCTGCTCCATTAAATAGCCCTCCACTTAAGTCCAAAGATGAAAGATCTCTACCTACTAGGTTTCGGTAACTCCAATCACATCCCGACTTGTCACCATTTGGCAATATAACGTAACAAAGAAAAGTACTTCGCAAATTTTTATCTGATACTCGTGCATCCTTGAGGCTTGACCGAACAATAACTGCACCTTCTAATTTTGATAATGAAAGATCTGCCCCCGTAAAGTCAATATTTACTAGTACGCTCTCCTTCATATTAGCCCCAGACAATATTGACCCTTTCAACGTTAAATCACTAAAACGTAGTCCCTGAAAGTTTGCACCCGATAGATCAGATCCACTTAGGTCTAATCCCCTTATTTGTTGACTCATTGTGCCTAAGTTTTTATGACCTAAATTACACTGAGATTTGTTTCTTTGACCGTCGACTGAATAACAAAGAATCGAACTCTCTAAGTCGCTGGTGTCGACCTGCGCACCACTCATATCAGACCTAATAAAGAAAGTCTTGTATAAATTTGCAGCATTTAAATTCGCACTCTTCAAGTTAACTTCAACAAAAACACTTCTACTGAGATTTGCGCTACTGAGATTGGATGACCTAAAGTCTGTTTGTGACCAATTTACGTTAGATAAGTTGGACTGGGATAAATTTGTCCCACGTAGGTCTGCATGTGAAAAGTTTGCGAATCTAAGATCATTTGTTGATAAATTTGACCGACTTAACTTAGCCTGTCTTAATTCTGTACTCTCCAATGCTACTGTTGTAAGGTCCGTACCTTCGAGATTAGCGAGAGTGAGATTTGCTCTACTTAGATTAGCATTTGCAAGTCGCGTATTTCTGAGATCTGCTCCATGAAGGTTTGCCCCCTGAAAGTCTGCATAAGTTAAAACCGAGTAGGTGAGGTCAGTTTCAATCAAGTTGGCATCTGTCAAATTCGCTCTATGAAGGATTGCGTTAGTCAGACTGGCATTATCTAACACTGCTTTCTGCAAGTTGGAGTCTGTTAAGTTAGTATTTATCAACCTGGCATTTCTAAGATTAGCACCAGACAAATCTGACTCAGCCAAATTGGCCAAGTGAAAATTTGCATTTCGGAGATCAAGCCCACGCAAATTCATACCATTTAACTTCGCATTACTTAGATCACAAAATTGACACGCACCTGTTGATCTTAGTCGATGTAACTTATCTTCCAACTTATAATGCAATAATCGATCCTTCGCTGGAATTGCTATTTCCGCTACTGCAAGCACAAATTGTCGAAAACTTCCGCTCGAATTATTTTTGATGTAGCTAGAAACATTACTCATCCACATGAGGCCGATAAGTACTATGCAAAGAATTCCAATACCAACCCCCCAAAGTCTATTCATGGTATGACTATCTCTGGCATCACATCACGGTCTTATTCTTATAATGGAACAAGTTTCCTAGCACTAATTACGTAATCTTTCATGGCAATTGTTGACAAATGCCATTAATTTTCAGAATCAATTTTACAGTTTGAAATCTTCACTCCCAACTGGGACCAGTATTAAGCGATTCAGGTCGGCAAAGAGTCTGCTATTAACTTCAAACTAATCATAATTTTTACTCTATAAATAGATCTGGACGACCGAAACTAATTGCATTATCTAGTACAATTTCCAGATAAGACAGATTGACTAAAAGGTGGGCGCAATTCAGCTTTAATTCATTGAATTATATGGTCCTATCACAACAATTAGTAGATACTTAACGTTTTTAGATCCGGACTGATAATTTGAAACCTAGAATCACATTTCTACATACACCTAAGATAAGTTGGGATCAGAACTATGAAGGGTTTTATCCTCCACTTTGGGCCTATACTCTCGCGGCTCATGTCCCCACTGAGTGGTCAGTTGAGATAGTCGATTGTACCTTCCAGAAAATTGATAACGTTGGGAGTTCTTCGGTCTTCGCTTTTTCTGGAAAGAATCAAGATATAGATACAATCTTAACCGCGCACGGTTTCTTAAAATCAATATTTCCGAGTTCTATTTTTATTATCGGCGGTCCAATAACATGGTCTCTAGAACAGGAAGGTAAGCTAAATCTGCTTCAGGAATTTGACTCTATATTTATTCTGGATGGTGAACAAGCGTTACCCGATTTTTTGCGGAAATTATCTAAGTCACAAACCACTCATTATGAAAGTATAGTGCGGCCTGATAGATTCCCTTTGGCCAAATCTCGACCAATTCGGTACGACTTATTTAGACCCAACGTAAACAACTATTACGGTGCAGTAATCGAGGTATCTCGTGGTTGTCCCTTCCTTTGCGAATTCTGTGACATTCGTGTCCTACCCGGGAACAACAAATCTCACAATAAGCCAGTAGAGTTAATAATTGAAGAGTTAGATGCTTATTGGAGACTTGGTGTTACACAGTTTCAATTTGCCTGCGATAATTTTATCGGCGATCTTACCTGGGCAAGATCGTGTGTAGATTCATTAATCGAGTGGAAATCTCGTGTAAAAGCAAATATTTCTATTTTTACTTGGTTAACGATCAATCTGTATAAGGCGCCAGACCTTATGATAAAAATGCGTGAAGCTGGTTTTTCGATCTTAATGATAGGCATCGAGTCCGTAAACCAAAATTCGTTGCTTGAAACAGCAAAAGTACAGAATCGTACTAAATTGCTTAAAAGCATTACAACAATCCAATCCTACGGTTTTATAGTTGCCCCAGGTCTTATTTTCGGATTTGATTCTGACAACGAGAACATGTTTAGAGATACACTCAAATTTTTGAACGATAGTGGCACTATAAGTGGCGCGCCCTCTTTTTTGGTTGCACTTCCCGGTACACCTTTATATGAAAGAATGGCGAGTACAGGTAGACTCATAAACGATTCCGTAGAAAGCACGACAAGAAACAAAATTTCTACCAACATTCGTTACTTACAGGACTCAAACTTCCTAACTAAGGGTTATCTTGACTATATCAATATTTTTACCCATCCAAATTACCAACTGGAATTATTTACGCACCACTTAGAACTCCTCTCGAAAAACAAGAACTATATAAATGCAAGTTATGTTGGCTACGGCTCTCCAAAAGAATACCTAAAAGTACAGATTAGTAACCCCGTCAACAGACGCTTTTTACTTCGCAGACTCATGGTATTCGCCTGGAAGTTTCTCATTCGTAATCCGTCAAATCTGATAGCATTATTCAGAGGGTGGTTGTTGCTAAGAAGATATTCAATCCACTATTCTGGCCTCGGTTTGCACTTCAATTACTGGGTCTACGTATGGGCTAACATCGTTGTCAAACATCAGGATCTTAAACAAGCCGATTTTCATCTAGATTGTGTAGATGAGCACTTTGATTATTTGTCATTGGTTCAAGACTTACCACTAAAAGATAAAGTTAACCAAGACCAGGGGGCTGATCAGCGTAAAGCATCGCACCAAGTTAAATTTACTAACCAAGCACTGTCTAAATTAGCAAAAGGTACATAACGAAATTTCTAAGACAAATTTTTTGAGCATACAACTCTTCGGTTTCTAGGATATTGGTTTATTACCTTCACCTATAGAATGAATTAACAAGCAGATGGTTGAACTAATTAGCTTTCGACTGTGTGATTTGTAATTCTAACCATTTACAAAAGCGACTACTAAATTAGAATAGTTTGGTAAACACAACTTATGTATCTACGAAATAGACCAATCCATGTTTTGGATCTAATTGTTATTTTCTTAGTTGGATTCGCAATACAAACTACGTTAATTTATATTTATTCTAAACAGGGGGCCGTAGAAACTTTATTTACTATCTCTTCGGACAGTTTGATGCAGACACTCCCTGCTGTTGTCTTGCGGGAATATCCCTTTAGCAGCATCTACTTCAATCATATTCAACCACCACTGTTCGACGCAATCAGAACGTTAATAGCCACATTCTGGAATTCTGGTGATGGTTCTCTCGTTGCTTTTGTAGATTTGGGAATATTTTGGGTCTATAGAATACTCTTTGGAATATTTTCTATTTTGGTATTTGTGTGGATATTTAAAGCAACTTGTTCTCGATATGCAGCTTGGACTGGTGCGTTAATATGGATATTCCATCCAGGTCCGATTTCGATGGCTTTTTTCCTTGATGGTACTTTTCTAAGCAGCCTTCTTACTACTTGGTTAATTTTTGAGATCTGGTTACTGCGAACCGAGAACAACTCTGTGTTCCGCCTTACAGTCGCAGCCATACTTTGTTTCCTAGTTAGAGCTCATTTTCAATGGTTTTTTGTTCCTGTAATTGGAATTTGTTTAGTGTTTATGGGAGTTGATCGAAGACGACTGCTTATTAGCCTTGCCACATTAAGCCTAATTGTAGGAATATACTGCATGAAGCAATTTGTTCTTTTTGGGACTTTCTATAGTTATGGATTCCATGGGCTAAATCTGACTGGATCGGTTTGGATAGAAGATATAGGGTATACAAATAAGAGTTATGAAACTGTCTGTGGGTTATCTTCAGAGTATCGAAATAAAATAGACTGTAAAAAATTCTTATCTAAAAAATATCCCGTCGACCTACTTCAGCTCGACTCGACCTACCCAAAATCCGCGAACAAATTGAGTTCGGGACGGGATCACTATAACAAGGAATACACCTGGTGGCTGAGTCATGTTCACTCACGTATAGCAAAACTCCAATGCTCTACTGAGCCCGTTTATTGTATTAAATCTCTGTGGCGATCGTTTCGCCAAAATTTCCCAGAATACTGGGTTGAATCATGGGATTCTAGAAACCCCATCGTTTCTAACCAGACAGGAATTCCTTGGACAAGTGCCTACAATAAAATTGTGCATAATTATCCTTGGTTCATTCTTGCTTCGATAGTTGTGGTCACATTAACCACCTTTAACCGTTTCGGAGCGAGTTCGATCATGCCACTAATAGGTATTGGCCTAGTACCACTATATGTATATGCGATTACTCTTACGGGGAACATTTATGATGCATTCGAAGGTGGAAGACTAAAATTCTTGCTAGAGCCATCTATCTTCGTATTTATATTTACACAATGTTATCTAGCATTAAGATACATTTACGTTGGTTCCCAGCACGACACTCGCCCTCTTGACCCTGGGAGCTAGCTCGCTAGCGACTATACTATCAAACATTATTACAGTATTAGAAGTATTCTTCTGAAAGTCTTTCCAACTCTGAACGATTAGCTATCTCTCTAAACATCAAATAGCAGGTTAATTACTCACATGGTACTATGCAATTGATCCTGAGAATTTCTCGACACCACTATACCATCGACTAAATCATGTCGATTCCACTATGTTTAGTTTGCGATAGCACAAATGCTTCAACGCTACATCAGCTACCTAAATGGCGAGTACTTCAGTGTACAGACTGTAGTCATCTGTATATACATCCATTACCGTCACTACAGCAATTAATTGATGATGCAGAATGCGCTCATTCGATAGATGGTAAAGAAGAAATTCAAGAATACTTCCTTACTCGACATTTAGATAACCTAAAAGACCCCGTAATAGCTGAATTCACAAAAGTACTTGGGCTTCTAGAGAACTCTACCGAAGGCAGGCGGCTACTAGATATTGGTGCCGGCGATGGTACATTTGCAGCCCTAGCAGTTCAGAGAGGATGGAATGTTGTGGCATTAGATTTCTCAAAGAATGCCGAACAACATGCTCGTGAAGCTTATGGACTTGCCATGCTAACGGATCATTTCCCATCTCAAACACTCTACACTCACGAGAGATTCGATGTAATAACCATGCTCGACTTCCTCGAGCACGTTGTAAATCCAAGAGAAACAGTCGTAGAGGCATCGAAACTTTTACAAGAACATGGGATCCTGTATGTAAACTCTCCGAATCATCGTTCCCTCTTGTGCTGGGCTATAGACATCGCTGGACGGATTCCACTTCGATCAATTCAGATCCTACTAGAGAAATATTACTGTTTCGCTCATATCTCAATTTTTGAACCTAGTTCATTAGTAACTCTGTTAAAGACCGGGGGATTCTCAATAGAGAAAGTAGGCCTTAATAATCCTATTCTTGGGCGATTTGTGCTACCAATACTGTTAAAACTATTGATAGGTCTGTTATTATCACTTGCCCAGTTACTCAAACTCCAAAGTAGGGTCTGGGTACTAGCTAAAGCTACTAGTAACTCAAACAACTAGACATATTCCCCAACCATCACAGAAGCCACAAATAGATTAGTTACACTTCTAGTAATGTTCTATTGATGATCATTCTTACGAACTATTCATACTGGCAAAGAGTGACGTTCTCCAGTCTTGGCAGCCGTAGTACTCGGCAGTCTCAATGAAACAGCGGGAGAAAGAGCTGTGAACGGTTTTCGAGCAGCCATTTCCTTAATTGCTTTAACTTGTTCCTTTGCAGCGGTAAGTTTTATTCTAAATAGCGACAAGATAAAAATTTTTAAGTACAGCCTTCCAGGTTTGTCACCATCACGGAAGAGTGCATTCAAAGCTCGTAGAGGTAAGAGTACCTGGGTTGGCATTATCCTAAACAAATTTAATAACGGACTCGACACAATTAATCTCGTTAACCATGCCGGCAGAACTGGGACAAACTGAAGCAATATGACCAAATCATGCAATGATTTCATGATGTCTTGTATATCGCCTCCCTTGAAATAGGAATTTATGTTTCCCTCATCGATACCAGATACTGCCTCCGGGGCAAGGTGTCCATCTTTGACTGCTTCTTCGATTACTTTAGTATCAGGAAAATACTGTAAGTGAAAAACATTAATCCAACTTGGTCGAGCTTCACTGTATATTAGTAACTGTTTCTTGAGATTCTGACGAGAATCCCACGGGTTGATAATATGGTCGGTTACCGTGTACACACCGCGCTTACGCAACATAGAAACGAAAGCCGTGTACTGTTCATTTGACTCTTTTCGCCCAAATACCGACAAACGTGTTTCCGGATTCAGGCTTTGAACACCAACATCAACTGCTGAAAGTCCCGCATCAACCAGCGCATCGATAACGTCTTCATGAAAGAAATTTGGAATTGTGGAACACCGAAAAGGTACTCCTACGTGTTCCTTATACTGCTTAGCGAATTCCGCCATATATTTTCGATTATAGATAAATGTATCATCGACAAAAAATATTAGACGGGGGTTGTAGACTGCCTTAGCGAGTGCGAGCTCACCGACAACGTCTTCAACACTTCTACGACGAAGAAATTGATACCCTTCATCTCGATAGTGCATTCGCATAGTCGGGCTATTACAAAACGTACAGCTGTTATAGCAACCGCGACCTGTGGCTGTAGAGTAGACATTTCGAACATTAGGAACATTTTCAAAGAAGTCAGATTTATCTGGATACGGCAGTTCATCAAGGTTGCTAACTAATGCACCAAACCCATGACCTTCAATACTGTCTCCTTTTTTACGAAACACGCCCGGTGGGAGATCGACACGCTGCCCTCCAACTAATTCTATTATCTGAAGTATTGCGATCTCACCTTCACCACGACACACGTAGTCTATACTCTTCTTCTGAACTGTATGTTCATGAGCATAGGTTGCATGTGGCCCACCAACAGCTATTACAATGTTCGGAGCCCGAGCTTTAACTAGATCAAATATGTGGACGAGACGCCTGAAATACACCGTGGTCGTATAAGCAAAGAGAATTTGGCAACCAGTACTAATAATGTCGTCGACTATTTGATCATCTAAGTCAGAAGTTGGACTTAACGTTTCCCAGGCTTTAAACCCCTTCGGATCAAAAACAGTTTTTACCTCATGACCGCTACCCCTAAGAACTGCGATCATGTACTCAACACCAAGAGTAGGGACTAAGAGAGATTCACAAAAAAATGCGCACTTCATTCTTACGTTACCTATCCTCTATGTATAGAGTAGTTAGCCTACCTAACTTACCAGGCACTAAAAGCTTGAAAATAGTCCGGTAATGAGTTCCATTTCACCTGATTCTGTTGTCCTTCCCATCCTTATGGTAAGACTAGATCATGTAGGAAATTCTATTGTCTATAAGTTCATGTTAAACAATTTACACGATCAATTCAAATTTTTGAATCGGTCACTTAGAGACGGGCTCGCAGTATGATAAACACGCCGGAGAAACCGCTTTTCGCATCTAGGCTAGTAATTATCTATTTGCCACTAGTTATTTTAGTGACTAGCTGGTTGTTGACGTTTTTCTTTGGCGTCAAACAACTTGACAGGCTCTTTATCGACAAATTATTCCATGTCATCGGAGGTTTTAGTGCAAGTATGTCTGTCGCAGGAGTAATATGGCACTTAGACACTCGACAATTATTAGTAGTTAATTTTACCGTTGTTTTTTATGTTCTTATCTATGGTTGTTTAAGTTTTATTATTATATCTTGGGAAATTGCGGAATACCTATTATTTCAAGAATTTATGACCTATTCAGATACTATTTCAGATATGGTATTTAGCCTGTTTGGCGGTTTATGCGCTCTCCTGGCAATATCAAGAATTAACTACCGGTTAAATAATTAGAGGACAATACTCCTACTGACACTGAATAAGATCCTAGTTCTCAGACATGGCATAGTTTGGTAGTTTAGCCACTCAGAAAATTTCATAGTCACAGTGACTTGGTTAGGGACTTCAGCCTAAGCCACCATGGGATCCATATTGCTTCTCGGATGCTCCCGGGACTAAGCTTTGATGCGCCATGTACGCGACCCATAAAGACAAACTCTATTTCTTTACTACGCGCACCACTCTTTAGTAGTCTATAGTTGAGTTCGATCTGGAATGCGTATCCGTTTGAGCGACTTATTTCAAATCGACTCTGTCGAAGAACCGTACTACGAATACATCTAAATCCTCCCGTTAAGTCGGTAAGCGGTAAACCAGTTAGAAACCGGGCGTAAGTGTTGCCACACCAGCTGAGAAACAAACGCTGTATAGGCCAATTTACGACCGCTACGCCATTAAGGTATCGGGACCCAATGACCAAATCATAGGTCTCAACATTCCGTAGCATCTCCGGCAACAATTCAGGAGGATGGGACAGGTCCGCATCCATCTGAATTACAACATCAGCACCAAGCTCTAGTGCTTTGGAGATACCTTCCCTATAAGCTTTACCAAGTCCTTCTTTTTTAGGACGACTTAGAATTTTGACCCTACTATTACTTGAAGCGATTGTTTCTACAATCTGGCCTGTGCGATCAGGAGAACTATCATCTACTACGAGAACACTAAGCCTAGAATCCTGAACTAGTACTCTCTCAACCACCAAACTGATGTTATCGATTTCATTATAGGTTGGTATAACAACAATGGGTTGTTGTACAACCAAGTTTAAGCTCCAAAACTAAGCATAACTACAAGCCTCTAGTTGTTTTTAGTGCCAACAGAAACTCTTACGACTATTGAGGTTTTGGAACCTATCGTTATAGGTATTCATTCGAATCCAACTCTATAACCTTCGACTCTCATAAAATGTAAGTGCTTAATAATTTCCCTGATGTATATGGCAAGAAACAAGTGTTTCTCAAGAATTGTGTTGTGATCAATAAATACGTCACACGACTAATAATAGGGTATTTAGAGACTTTCCATTATTGTGATCGTTGTCATATTTCTAACCTTAGTTAATCACGATGAGGTCTTAATTAGCCTTCTAAATCTAGGGAAGAGGCTAATGGAACTTAAGACATTAATTACCATGCGCGAAAGAAACCAACGGTATCCAAATGCGATTCGCATAAAAGTAAATAACATGCTTGGTTGCAGAACAGCTTTTCGCAAAATTATTACAATCAGTTTGACAAAAAAATCGTTATATAATTTTTCTATGGCACTGGGATCAAATTCGCCTGTAACGATTGTATTTTCATCATAGGATAGCTCTCCATCGTAATACTTATTTGAATGTACGATGTCATAAAGTTCTGTACCTGGAAGGGTCTTCGTCTTATTTATTGTAGGTAATACATCGTAACGATCGAATTTCTCGAGTGCATAGTTAAACGTATCTTGTATATTCTTTAGCGTTTCCCCCGGTAGCCCAACAACATAAAAAGCAAACAATCGAATATCATGTGTTTTACATGCTTTCATCAGATTGTCCACTTTCGATAAATCAAGGCGTTTTTTTACGACGTTATCAAGTACCTCCTGCACTCCTGATTCGATTGCGACAATTAAATATTGGCAACCAGATAACTTAGTTTTTCTTATACTGTCATTTGTCCAGGTATCCCCCCGTATTCCATTTGGTGTATCCCACCGTAACTTTTTCGGAAGAGATATTAGAATATCAGTTATAGAGTCATAGCGTTCTGGATCGTGAGTGAAGTTGTCATCTTCAAAATGAAGATAGTCAATATCATAATGCTCGAGTAGGTAGTTGATGTGCTCCTGTATATATTCCGGCGAATGATATCGCCATTTGTATCCCATGGTCGCCTGTATCGAGCAGAAAATGCATTGATGTGGACATCCTCGGCTCGTAATCATACTTACGCTCCGTCGACCTTTGCTTCTTGGCCTAGATGAAAATCCTTTAGCTTGTAGTTGGAAATAACGTTCTACGTCGACTAGATCATAGGCAGGTATCGGTAAATCATCCAACTCAGGTATGAACCGAATTGGTGATCGTTTACTAGGTTTCAAAAGGTTTAAGTCCGTCTCTTCCTGAATGACACCTTGAATGTTGTGCGCTTCCTCCGAATCTATAACTTTGACAAGTTCACAAAAACGAATTTCACCTTCCCCCATAACAACATAGTCGATATCTTTTTCTTTTATCGAGTCGAGAGGAAATGAAGACACATGTGGACCACCAATCACAGTAACAATTTTTGGATTGGTCTGTTTACAAATCCTTGCAACGAGTAAAGCCTGGTCGATCTGCCATGTGAACATATTAGATATACCAACTATATCTGGCTTGAACGCTTCTAGCCTTTTTTGAATTTCATCTGGACTGTCACCTAAAAACTGTCGCCCGTCATGGTCAGTCCATAGGTTTCCACTCAAATTCGCGTCATAGATTTCTACATTTGTATAATTGGAGTGAGCACGCAAATAACTCGCAATTGACAGCACTCCTAACGGCAAATCAATACTAGGCTTATACTTGACCTGCTGATGGGGAACTACTAATAGAATTCTCACTGTTGCTTGCCCTTAAGATTCCTAGCGTATCATCTCAGATTCATGAGAAATTAGCCACAACTATTGCCTGTAAACTACTAGTATTAGGAAAATCTATCATCCAGAATTTAACTATCTAAAAATCGAACACCTATGCTTCAATCACTATCAATGGTTGTATTTTTGCTTGATCAAAGAATTACCGACAGAACCTAGGTTTTAAATGATGTCGAGGCTAGTTAATAATCAAAATATGATGAATAATCCTACAACTTACCTACATTTTTGACAGTGGCCCCAAAAGTTGGTTGCACAAGCGACTGGCAGTAGATTAGCTAACACTACAATTGGATACGCTAGATAACCAAAATATTTGCGTAAGCTACTAATGTAGTAATCATTACGAATATCTAGTTTTTGTATTCTAATATTTACAAATCCGCATGCTTGTAACAAACGATTTAAGCCACGGTACGACTGCAAAGACACATGATAAGTTTTGTACTTTGAGAAGCTTCTATGAATCCATATTTCCCAAGGAATATTGGTGTATTTATTAGGTGTTTGAAAAATTAGCGTTCCATTGGTTTTCAACACTCTGCTAACTTCGTCCATAAGAAAGCTTTCAACGTTTTCGATGTGCTCAAGAACATCAAACATTGTTATAACATCAAATTTCTCGTCTTCAAAAGGTAGCTTCGAGCCATCGTAAACACGAAGAAACTCTTTGATCTCCGGATAGGCACTTTGTCCCCGCTCGATTCTTGATTTGTCAATATCTACACCAAATAACGCATGAAACCCAAGTTGCCAAAGATTATAAACAAGGCTGCCGCTATTACAGCCTACATCTAAAATATGAGAATTCTTAGAAACATGGCAAGCTAGAATATATTGGATTGCGCCTACTGTATTCCCCCACTCTTTAATTCCTTTGGTTAGGACAATCTCTTCTAAATTTTCGCCGCTCTTTGAGTGCATGCTTGCTCAATCTAATGATAGTGTAGTCAAAGAATTTATTTGTAACTATCTTTGGACAACTGTCTATAGGCTATTGCCAGATGAAGGTCGTATACGGTCTCTGCCTAGATAGCGAATCTTTCAGGAATACTCGTATATATACTAGTATCATCAGGATAGAGTTTTTACTTCTCTAAAGAGAGTAGTCTAACCCGGGAATAACGTTTTTGATCCATTCCAATAGCCTCCTCGGTATCGGTGTAACTATTCCAACAGCGTGCGAATAGTATTCTTATACAAGATCCCTAGTCTTGCGCTTATATTAGCCCCTCTATACCCCAATCCTAGCCCATAAAAGCCTCATGAGCATCAACTACCGAATTCAAACTTGGCTTCTTGTGGTGTTTTTTCTCATCAACTTCACTCTATTCTTTTACTCAGTTGACTCTAAGCCCTATCCAGGCGGCCCAACTCTAAGTGCAACCTATCATAATGCTGCCGATGGTCAACGATACTGGAGTGTAGCAATCAACCTTGCCAAAAAAGGTACTTTCACCATTCCAAAACTATGGGATTCTCGACCTGAGTCTCCTTTAACTAGATCCGGCCCACTACCCGCACTCTTCTTTGCTATACCGATCAAACTAGTAGGATTTGACAAAGCTCCTGTATTAATTATCTTTTTCCAATGTATACTTCTGTACGCTATGAGCCTACTTGTCAGACGGCTCGCGATTCCATTTTCTGTAAATACTAATGTTGTCCAGAGCCTGGTCTTGTTCAACCCTAATCTAATTGGACTTGCTCACCATGCACAAAGCGATCTCTTATTTTCATTTATATTTACAACCTTGCTCTTTTTTGTTAACAAGTTACTTTTATATCCAACAAGATCAAAATTAATTTGGTTTACATTATTTGGAATATTAGCGGGCTTACTAACTCTAACTCGCCATGTTGGATTGATGCTTTCTTTAACTATGCCCATAGTGGTCTTAATTTCTTTAGCGTTTCACAAAGATAGACGGAATATTTCCCCTAGAACAATTGGGATTGGTTTAATCAGTTCCGTATTTGTTTTCTTCCTAGTAATATCACCTTGGTGTGTTCGAAACTACGTGGTGTTCAACAATTTTTCACCAATCACCAACCATATCAGTCAGTTGGAATACAATCTTTCAAAACTTATTACTTATAACCACAGGGACACACAGAGATCTGCTAATGAACTAATTGCAACGATGATTGATAACAAACTTTCTCTAGCTGGTTATTCCCATTCGAATTGTCGATCCCATCAATCTGAATGGTCTTCCTGCGGTAACGCTTTAGAACAAGCATATATTTCCACGATCTTTTCCCAGCCCTGGAGCATTATTTTAAAAGCAAGCGCCTCAGCATCAGCGAGAACACTACTTACTGGCGGTTCTAGCCGACTTTCTTCTTATCTCGGATATGCCGATGAAAACTTCAGTGAATTGTTGAATTCAAGTTGGAGGCAGGACACTTCGTTGACACAGTTGGCCAAATATTTAGTTGTAAAAGCCCCCTTTGGTTATCTTGTTCTATTCATTTTTGCATTTGGCTTTGCTTTAATTACCCGTATTTTTGGACTATTTGGAATGTATACAACGTTACTTAAACCAGCCATCCGACCTTTCCACATCTTCTATTTACTCACTATCATCATTTTCCTCGGGGCGTATTTTGTAGCATCTACCAGTCGTTTTCGCGCACCGATGGAGCCAATCCTCATGTTGTACGCTACAATCGGTTTGATGCCGCTATTAAGGTCTCTAGGCCACCTGTTCTCATCTAAGAGATTATCTAAAAGCTAGATCATCTTCTTTACAACTACTTGAATTTGCGCAAGCGCTTCACCTGTAGTCTGATCTATTATTCGGCCTTTTGCAGAATTCGAATACACATACACGGGGTAATAAAGAAGTAAGAATAACAAATGCTTAACCATTCTCTTTACGCCTTTGTCTTTCTTATAGTTCCAGAGACTATGTTTAAATGGTGAGATTACTTTCTTATTTAAATTGTAGTCATAACCGTCATCTTGTAATTCTATACTTATGATTTTTGCCCTGTCTAAAGAACTTAACATCTGGTCAATGTTTATCGATGCCGGAGACCAAGACTTTTCTTTTGAAATTGCAAATGTATATCTGTGATCAGAATTAAACATGCTAGGCCAGACACCTTGTTCATAGAGGTCCTCATCTGGTACTACAATAATCATATGACCACCAGGACTAGTAAGCGCCCACCACTGCTCAATTGCTGCGCGTGCGTCTAACATGTGCTCTAAGCAGTGTGAGCTATAAACACAATCAAATGATTCAGGTTCTAAATACTCTAGAATCTTCTGAGCATCTCCATGCTCCAGATCAAATACTTCTGCGCCCGGCGTTACTGAACTGATTCCCCCACCAATGTCTAAAATTGACCCATGACAGTATTTCTCAAAGAATATCGCCGGCCTAATTTTGTTAGTTTTAGAGGTCTCTCCGGTCATTCTCTGTTTCTGTAGCTAATAATTAACTTTATTGAACGAGTTAGGGCTAATCTATTGGCACGAGCCTATGCCGTATTCAATAAATTGCATAAATTTTTAACCGTGGAGATATCTAACGAAGGGTAATTCCCAACATACCATCCGTAGTGATGTATGTGCTCGACTTCGGGAAAATTTTCCCAAGCTCCATACTGCACTATTCCTTCCAAATAGGGTTGACGCATCTGATTTCCACCTCCTGCACTCCCCCTTCTGTATTCAATTCTTGCGTCAGTCATCATAGATTCTATCCTGTCGCGCAAATCCAAATTTGGTTCTCTAAGAACAATATTTAATGCGTAGTTACAGCTCCCTTCTGTATCAAATTCTGTTCGGAATCGACAACGATCTAGAGACTCGAGAAAGCATTTGTTATTCTGCTTTCGTTTCTTGTTGTTTTCATCTAGTCGTTTTAGTTGTGACCGACCTAATACGGCACCTATTTCCGTATTCCTTACGTTGTACCCCGGATACGCAAAGATAAAGTCGGGGTTAAGACTCGGGTAGGCATGTTTATAATGAGCCTGTAGATTCTCACTCGTAGCTTCACGAACCATGCCATGAGAACGAAACATTCTGAGCAATTCAAAGATTTCATCATCATTAGTACACACCATCCCTCCTTCAATCGTACTCATATGATGTGCGTAATAAAAAGAAAAGTTGGACATAAGTCCGAAAGTACCGAGTTTCCGATTGTCAAAAGTCGCACCATGTGATTCACATACATCTTCTATCAATGCAACCCCATTACTTTGCAACGTCTCTAATAACCGATCAGTTAACCCATTGAACCCCTGAACATGTGTTAGAAATACAGCTTTTGTAGAATTTGAAAGCTTCGCTATAACTTTGTCCGTATCCAATGCCAATGTTTTTGGATTGATGTCGACAAATATGGGGACCAACCCGTTTTGTAACACCGAAGCAATATCTGAAACCCAAGTTAATGGTGGCACAACTATTTCTCCCGCACCGAACATAGCCTTGACGACCGCCATCGTTATGAGGTTTGCAGACGAGCCCGAATTCACAAAAACACTGTGCTTCACACCCAACCATTCAGACCATTCATTTTCAAAGGCTAATACATTTGAACTTTGAGTTAGCCTTGGATCATCCGTCTGGAGGTAAGCAATTAACTGATCCAGGTCTGCACGTTCTATGTTGTTATGCATTAATGGATGTTCTTTTGATAATCCATCGTCTGACTTATTTTTCATTATAGTAGTCACCATATTCAACAATTAGCGTCGAACTATTATCTAGTCGTTCATAGGCATATTTATAAGCTGGAAAGATTTGATTTGCCTCCTCTAACCTAACTACTTCAATACTGCGTAGAATTTCTTTAAATGCATCCGTGAAATCACCGATGTGTTGATGTTGTGGATGTAAAGGTCTTTCGGAACCAATTGAAGTTCTGATTATTACCTTTGGCTGATATCCTTTGTTTGAGATCCTATCGATAACATCTAAATGATTAACAAGTTGGTTCATGGCCAACAGAAGAAAATTCCACCGCGGATAGATAGTAATTGGTATGTGACCTTCCAATGCCAAACCGATAGTAATCCCCATCTGCATTTCTTCAGCTACAGGCATTTCGACAATCTTATTGCGTGTCACGTTTGCTAGAGTATTTGACATCGCTGTTCCAGGTACTTCTACCGCCTGGCCTAAAAATATCGACGCTGTCTGATGAGAGAGCCACTCCATAGACCTTTTAAGTTCATCAAAGTACATCAACGTCAAAACTGCACTCTCGTACCAGCTCCAGCATGGGGATATTTCATTGCATATTTATAATATAAAACCTTACTCGAATTCTTCTCGTATGTTGATCGGTCAGTACACCACGACTTATAAGTTTCTGTGCATACCGATATTTCGTTATCCTCTACAATGAATCGAATAGGTAAATCAAAGTTTTCGCTGTACTTAATACACTCATGAGCGATCCCGGTTTCCGCTGTCATATCTCCAATAAAACAGTGGACTTTATTGTTACTTCCATTTCGTTTTATTGATAGCGCAACACCGGTCGCAATAGGTATATTCCCTCCAACTATTGCCGATGAAAATATTCTATAGTCTGAAAAACACAGGGATATTGATCTACCTGCCATTATCTCATCAAACAAAGTGTCTTCTGGCACCCCTTTCAATAAACATTGATAATGACTCCTCCATGAGCACATTACCCAATCTTGTTCTTCAACATCCTCAAAAGCCTGAATAACTTCTTTTTCATTACCTGAGCTTAAATGAACCGGTGCCCTTATTAAGCCCGCATTGAACGCTGATGCGACTTTATCTTCAAAACGAATCAAATTGTTTTCGGTTAAATTAGTTATCAAGACTTTCCTCCACAATCTTCCTTTTCAAGGTTACCGCTAACATTTCTCGAATATTATTCACCGCTTCTTCTCCAAATCGATTACGCACTTTTCTAATAAATGAGGGGTGGGAATGATATTTCTTAAACGCATTATCCCGAAACGACAAAATTTCGTGGGATTCCAATTTCTCAGTCGGTATAGGTCGTGTATTAAAACCAAGGAAAGAATACTCACTATAGGTGCTCGGCACGATTTGACCCGACTCTTTGGCGATTTTGTATAAAGCACTACCTGGCAGAGCCATAACCGGATATCCATTCCACGCCATCGTACAAAGCTCAAGTCCTAACTCTAGTGTTGTGTTCATAGAATCATAGCTATCAGCAGGTAACCCAAACAAATAGTTTGCTATGACTTCTATGCCTTCTTCCTCGATCATCTTTACTACAGTTCTAATATCCACATCGTCAAACTTCCCTTTTGCAATTTCCGTCCGGACACGTTTATCGCCGCTTTCTATTCCTACTGCAAGCCAGTTAAAGCCAGCGCTTTTCAACAGCCGTAAATGGTCCCGGCTTTTTACCGTATCTATCCGGGAATAGGCCCACATATTCAAAATAGTCCCATATCCTCTATCTCTCAGCATTTCGCACAAGGGAACAAAATATCTCGAATTTAGCAAAAACATCTCATCACTAATACGTAAAGTACGAACACCCATTTCGATTAAAGTTTCTATTTCGTTAATTACAAACTCTGGAGACCAGAATCGCATTTTCGCATAGTTACTAGCGACGCCAATCTCATCAGAATCATCTCGATTAATTATATTTATCATGCAGAAATCGCATTTAAATGTGCATCCAAGGGAGGTGTATATTGCAGCAAAGGGGCTTCTCTTACTGTGGTCGTACTCCGCGTGCCAAAAGTGTGCACGATACATATCCAACGGTTGATCTTTATATGGCAAAAGTTCCCATGCATAACCGGGTAAATCACTATCCATTTTTTCATGTGGTATCGGTTTCTCCGCATCGGTCAGCACTACTTCTCCCCTATATCGAAACCCAATTCCTTTAATATTCTTAAGAACCTCATTATCATTAAAATCTATCGATAGAATATTTCGGAGTGCGTACACTCCCTCGTTGGTAAACAAAAAGTCAAGTGACCGCTCTGCCTCCAATACTTCTTTGGGTAGCGCTGACACATGTGAGCCAACCGCACATATAGGAATTTTTACGTTCGCGTTTTTTAAGGCATCAGCTAATTGCATCGCACCATGCATGTTGACACTTCCAGAATTTGGGTTCTGGCCATAAACGACAAAACATATCAACCTAGGTAACAGCGTCTCGATCCTGTCAATAGCTTCATCGACAGATAATTTCTCGGCATTCAAGTCAAGTATTTTCGCTTTATACCCAACAGCTTGTATAGACTTCGCAAGTAACAACGCCCAAGTAGGCGGCTCAATAGCTGAGTACTGTGTAGAAAGCCCTTGATAGGAACTGAAAGAATTGTTGGGGTTTACGAACAAAACATCAGTCATATTTTTCAACTCTCATCTTAAGATCTTCAAAATTCCTAAAACTTGTCTTACTAGTCATCGGCAATTACTTAGTCTAGATCCGACAACTCAATAAATTCTTCAATCTCTGGGAATTCATTCGACTGAACGTTTTGATATCTTTCTTGTTTGTTAGCGAATATTACTTTGCATCCATCGGCGGAAAACTTAAATGGAACATATAAAAGAGACGATAATGCGTTTCTTACATCACCTTGTTTTTCTTGAGGAACGTACAGCAAAATCATACCACCTCCACCCGCACCACAGAGTTTACCCCCTAAAGCTCCCGCTTCTTTTGCAGAACGATAAATCGAATCTACTCGCTGATTTGAAATGATATCGCTCAATTTCTGCTTTTCCAGCCAACTTTCGTGAAGCAACTCACCGATATTGTCGATAGACGCATTGCCTTCGATTACACACTGCGCCTCAGTAACAATTGTTTGCATCCGTTTAAGATGTTCAGCATTTCTTTGTGTATCAGTGGCATATGTTACTGATATTGTTTCTGCTGTTCGCATTATCCCCGTATAAAAAAGCATCAACCGACTGTTTAAGAGACCCTTCCTGTCTTCTGACACTCTGATTGGGGTGACCTCAATACTGCCGTCCTGCCGAAACCATATACTATTAAAACCACCATGAGCAGCATTTACCTGGTCTTGTGATCCAACACTTTCACCTATCAGTTTTTGTTCAACATAGATCGCTTCTGTGGCTAACTGTTCAGCACTAATACTGTTATTGTTTAACCTATGTAATGCGCTTATCAGTCCAACACTAAAAGCTGAACTAGAGCCCATACCACTTCTTGAAGGCAAATCGCCATCATAATGAATTTCTAGTCCATCAGAAATACTAAAATGTTTGAGTATTTCTCGGGCTGCTGGATGCTCAAGTTGGTTTGCGGTTTTACAAGCCTCGACCTGCGAATATACCAGGCGCAGCTTATGGTCGAAGAATGGTGGCAAGTAACGACAGGAGATGTAGACATACTTATCAATCGTGGTAGATAAAACTTGACCTCCATAACGCAAATACCAGTCGGGATAGTCTGTACCTCCCCCGAACAGAGAAATCCGATATGGAGTCTGGGTAATAATCATTATAGAACGCCTACAACTACGAGATTTGGATATTACCGTTGTATTCGCACAAATTTCCTATCAATCAAATTAGGCTCTAGCCGTAAGTTTACTTTGAGAGGCTCATTTGGTTAATTGCTAAATGCACATTGGCGAACAATTAAGTAGCAATCATATATTTTGTGTATCGGTAGTACTCTAAATCTATATTTTCAGATAACATAATGAGAAAATGTTTAGGTAGTTCTAAACCAATACCTACTTAAGAAGCTTTTACGAATGTATTCTACTCTAAGTTCATTCAATGACGCAGTGGTCGACTAATTACCAAGTTTATCTCCAAATTTTGTAACTCATTTCTTTCTGGAAACCTGGACAAGCAGACATTGAATATTCAAAGACTCAAATACCTTGCTCTTCACTGTTTTGATAGAACTATTTATCCTCGTGACAAGTCATCCCGATTAACCTATATCGAGAAATACGTACCCGCTAGGGAAGCTTCTTCCTATAAACAGCTTGTGCCTTTTAATGTGTGGCAAACCTGGATCACCGTACACTTGCCCCCAAGACTTTCTCGAGTTATTAATAGGTTCCGGCAAATAAATCCAGAATATTCACATTACCTATATACAAACAAAGATTGTGACGATTTCATTAGGAAACACTATTCCGGTAGCGACACGGAAAAAGCATATTTTCGAATTAACCCAGCTTTCGGATCTGCTCGCGCAGATTTTTGGCGCTATTGTGTTTTGTACCATTATGGTGGAGTTTATCTCGACATAGATTCTACGTGTCCAATTCCGCTTCGGAAGCTAATTAGACCTAATGACGCATCAGTTTTATCTCATGAAACTAATATGATTAGATCTTGGGAAGAACCGCTGAAAGCATTACAAATAAAAACAATTCTCGATACGCCTCCCCATGGATCTCTAGTTGACGTAGATCGAGTCCTTCTGCAATGGCTACTAATTTATACACCGAATCATCCCTTCCTGAAATATGTTATTGAGAGCACGACCCAGGCTATACTCAACTTTCAAGAAAGCGATGCGACATCTAGGCCGAGCAGTCACCTATTGACTTTAGCTCTAACTGGTCCGTTACGATATACACATAGCATTTGGATGGCTCTATGTGAGAACCCTGACTACGTCAATATATTTCGCATTGATGGTAGTGATTTTTCTGGGAAAGCTGTATTCCAATTTTGGGGCCAGTCTGACAAAGACTATCAAAAAACACACTACTCAAAAATTTATAGCTCATTTGTGATTGATAGAGCAAATCACAATACTTAAATATTGCTGTACATCAGTAGGCTATTACAATAGTTTATTTAAAACTAATTACATCATACCCGTCCAATTACGACATAACATGACCTATGGTACTGAAAAACTCGTCTGCAAGTGCCATTGATTCTGGTGTTCCAATATCTAGGAATCGCCCACTTACTTTGTAGCCAAATATTTTATCCCCTATTAACTTGGGAAAGATATCTTTTTCCAAAGACACTTTACAGTTTTCTGGAATCCTCTCGATGGTAGCTTGGTTCATCAAATAAACGCCCGTATTGATGTACCCTGACTTACACCTAACAGAGTTGTCTTTCTCCACAAATTTTTCTACTTCACCCGACTGCTTCATTCGAACGAGTCCAAATCTACTAATATCTGGTACTTTTTTTACAATCATCGACATAGTTGTGTCAACGCCTACATGCCACCGAACATAGTTCTTCAAATCATATTCGATGTATGAATCTCCATTAAGTACTAGCACATAATTCGTGTCAATATAATTTCCCGCATTCCGTAGTGCCCCACCCGTACCCATTTGAGAGTGCTCTTCAGAATACTCAATGGTCATATGACCATACCTCTTGCCAACAGTCGCTTTAATCTGCATCGCCCTATAGCCAGTACAAAGTACTACTTTGTTCAGACCAGCCTGTTCTAAAAAACTTAGCAAATAATATATAAATGGTACGTCATTAATTTTAATTAGAGCTTTGGGTCGATCTGATACTTGTGCGCGGATTCTGGTTCCAAGACCCCCGCAAAGAATTACTCCAGTTAACCTCAAATCTCTACACATTAGAATAAGCGTTTGTCTTTAGAATTTCACATATTTTTATTAGTTCGTTAATTCCGTCGTCTAAAGAATATATCGGTTTCCAACCTAAAGATTCAATTTTATCATTGCTGACCACATAATCTCTTTTGTCGGGATCAGTTCCGACTTCACTTGTATAAATTTCTAGGCTTGGAATATGTGTTTTTATTTTCTCGCAAAGTTCCCGCTTAGTTAAGTTTGCGGCTGTCAGGCCAACATTAAAAGGTTGCCCTTGCATCTGTTGATAATTTGTAATGCCAAATATAAATGCTCGCGCCACATCAATTACATGTATGTAATTCCGTCTAAAGTGCTCTTCAAACAACACAATAAATCGATCCTTTGTGGACCGATATACAAAATCATTGACCAATAGGTCAAACCTCATCCGTGCGCTCGCACCAAATACAGTTGCTAGCCTAAAAGACACTCCAGCGTTCCTTTGTAGGTACGCCTCTTCTACCCTTACTTTCGCTATTGCATAGTCTGATAATGGATTTAAAGGTGACGTCTCATCGCAATATGACCCGGGCTCACCAACACCATAACCACTATTGGTAGTCGGAAATAGCACCATCTGATCGACAGAAAGGTTTTGCAACATCTCAATAGGAGCAACTTCATTTACAAGCTTCGACAACCTTGGATTACGAGAAGTTGCTGGTGCTCCAACAATTGCTGCCAACGGAATAACAATGTCATGAGTTGATACTAATTTTTCAACCACACTTATATCTAAAATATCTCCTCTCACAAAGTTGAAGTTTTTGCGGCTACAACAATCTAATAATGATGTCTGATTAAACATCAAATTATCGAGTACCGTTACCTGATACCCTTCAGCCAAAAGCATTGGCGTAAGAATGGACCCAATATACCCTGCGCCACCAGTTACTAGTATTTTCACCAAAGTAATTTCTTTATGTTTTACGTTAACTAAATCTGCACAATAAAATATTGTTGCGGTTATTGACCTATCGGCTCATCACCGACGCACTAAACCTCCAATTTTCTCAACACATTTTCTAGTTTTTAGAATTCCGTCAAGAAGTACGCGATACAGTGCCCAACCGATTATATCTATAAACAAGATTGTCCTAACTATTATAGGACATTTCGTATTGCCCACTACCTCACGATAGATTTCGATCACCTGTCGGGAAATACTGTTGTCCATATGTTGCACACGCACACGAAGTTTCAATCGTCGGTACCACAATGGTAGTTTCTGAACGGCATCTACACGCATTGATGACTTAGGGGCCAGTGTACTAAGTGCTAGCGCCACTTTCTTCATAACAGGTGTATCTTCATATCGATCTAAAGTAGTCTTTAAAAACTTTTTTTCAATTTTTTTTCTATTACTCTGGTTTTCAAGTAGTTGAGTAACCAGGGCGAAACAATCCTCTCGGCTAGTAAACATTGGAACTTCCGAGTCCATATACAACAACTCTATCCCTGGAGCATACTCGGACAGGCATAATGTTCCACAAAGCCCAGTCTCAATAATTCTTCCTTTCAATTGTCGTAGGTAACCATTTATTGATTGTTGGGCTTTATCACCTTCTAGAATTCCTGTTTTCGAGAAATTGATCACTATTCTCGATTCACAAATATTCTTAACCAAAATCTCTTGGTCAACAAAGTTGTTTTTCTCACCGAGGATGGCAACTTGGATCCCATTACTAATCAAGTAGTCTAGATACAACTGACGATCAGCCAATCTAATGTTTCCATAAAACAAAACATCAATATTCTTAGGCAGTTGCAAGTCTTTGTATATTTTTCTAGAAGACTCCAACGGAAAAAATTCTGCACTAATCCCTTCTTCTTTATACTTCAATGCGGATATTGGGTCGGCAGTAAGGACAAGGTCACAAGCTTTGGCTGTTATGGAATTAAATTGATGAAGTGAAATATCATCGAAAGTTACTAACACTTTTTGTACAGACGAAGGTATTTGTACGATAAATTCTTGGTCAATTCCGTAGAAATAATCCACCGAGATAAAAATTATCTCTACTGATTCCGACTCAATAATTTCATTTACTTTATGAGCTAACCCACCATATCCTCGCCGACGGATTATTGGAAATGCCTCAAGATCGATTACTTGGTAAGAGAGTCTAAGCTTTTCTCTAAGGTGGTGACTCCAGCGTCGTTCGGATTTCTGTAGCAAAACACAAGCCGGCATCGTATCCAGTTTACGAGCTTCCATCAACGGTTAGTCCTGTTACACAACATATGGGAATCTAGTCATCTAGATTTACCAACTACTTTGGCATAAGCTTAGCAAAGTAGTTTGTCGTACTATATTGTTCATATTGATACCTATACTCATCAATCTCAACCAAACCGCGTCTATTAATTAGATAGATTGTATAGCTATAGTCACTTAGGAAATCGTAAACATTTTTAAATGTCGTATTGGTATCTATGCTTGAGCCGCCTATTTCAAACTGAATATGCTTTATACATTGAGAAGCTATGGTCTTTTCACTACCTTTGATGACGGCAAGTTCATGACCCTCAACATCAATCTTTAATAAATCAATCACACCAATTTTCCACTCTGACACGACCTCATCAAGTGTCCGGATTTTGACTGTCTCTGTAAACGATTCGTCAATGACATCAAGTGGTGACAATGAAGCTATTCGGGCATATCTGCCTTCTTTATAAAGTGGCTGTGTTTGACTTTTTTCGCCTAGCCCATAGTTTAGTTTTTCTATCTGCCTAGTATTGGAACATTCCCTTTGTAACAAAGTGTAGGTTTCTTTGGATGGTTCAAACGCAAAAATTCTACTATGAGGATACATCGTGAGAATCCCGGTTGAGTATTCGCCGCGATTAGCTCCCACATCAAATATTATTAGTGGTGAATCATAATTTTTCCCAAGAAAACATTGGGCCGCTTTAAGCTCGCCACTAGTAGATACGCGAGCTCCTGAGCCAAACCCTTGGGATGCCAACAACACCCCGACCAACTTCATCACACTCCGAAATGGAAGTAGCGAGAATGTAAATTCAAGTAGATATCTAATCTTTGTCAATTTTTCCTAACATGGCGGAAGTGGGGTGAGTATTGCCAATCAATTATGGGCTCCAAGTCGACTCGACTAAATCTTACATTCGATCTGGTCTTTTAGTCACTAATTCTGCTCGTATCATTCTTATCCAATGCTCCCTTCGAAGATCAAATTTCTGACCCCGACCACCTACTTCTTGTGCATACGCAAACCATTCCGGATTATTAAGAACTTTCCACCACTTGTCTGTTTGCCTTTCTATAAAAACAACTCGGAAAGGGCGCAACACATCGTCTATTGGGCTATGGACCGTTACGACAATAGCGCCCATCGCTAGGGCCTCCCAAGTCCTATGACAATCTAAGCCATGGCCTGGTAAAGACATTACAAATTGATACGAACCATATTTCCCCCACACTGACTCAAGTGATATTCTACCTTTGGGGCTATCGACAAATAGATTTAGCTGATCAGAATCTATCCCGGCTCGTAGCTCGTCTCTTGTTTCTGTTAAACACCCACGGGGCTCTCCTTTCAGATTGCCAAGATCTGGCTCAAGGTGTACATCGCTCCATATACGTTGTTTGCGGTGTTGAGCATCTCGCGAATTGCGTATTGCAGCCTGAAACATCCTTGCTTTACTGGATGTTCTTTTGAATTTTCCAATCGGTGTATGTAGATCGATGCCTATCGGAATAGGTCTAAGTTTTGGGTGTGCGACCAAAGTGCTCAAGTTTTGGGTATACCATCTCTTGATCTTATTGTCGTCTAGAATTTTTGACACCACATTGTCTGGTAGTCCTGATGGTATAGTCCTATCACCATCAGTTGTTATTAGTACAACCGGCCCAGAAAGTTTCCCCAATACCTGGTTTGCGAATACTGTTATATCACCAGGTGACCCGTTTTCATACTCTGGTTTTGCTGGGTCAGACCCAAGGCGCAACCAAATTATGCCCTCTTTCCCTTTCAACTTCATCAAGGAACGAACTCTGAATCTGGTCGGGTAGGCTGGATAAAGATAATTATTACTTCCAGTCCAGTCTGCTATCGAATACCAGCCCCTACTCCATAAAATATTTGGTGTATCGAGTGGATACTCCCACAAACGGAGGAACAATGATCTCAATTGTTCTTTAATTATTCTTAATCGTAAATCCATGTTCTAATCAGATACAGAAAACTAAAAATAGAAGAACAGTCTAAGGTAGCTGACTATTCTAAATACAATATTAATATTTTGTTAATCTAACCGGTTGTTGGATAGGAATTTTCGATGATTAATTCTAAGGAATGACATGCCATAGCGGGCTTCCGGGTGTATGTATCCGTGAAGCTTGTGATAATTACTGCCTGCTTTCATTATTTTCCAATACCTATCCTCTAATTCGCTATCCAGATTACTCTCTACCCATACGTCATCTATTCTATCCGCCATTTCTACGACCGCGTCTTTAATCTCTTCTGGCTCAAGATCAACGATGGTAATTCCATTTTCGAAATACTTCTGGTTGCTTTTGTAGCTATGTCTAAGCATTTCTTCTAACGTCAAATATTCTTTGTTCTTTCTCCACATTAGCTTTTTAAATAATGTTATGTTTGGAACAAAAGAAACATAATCAATAGCCGGTAGATAATTAACGTAGACTACAGGTCTGTTGAATAAATTAGTCACGATATCTGTGCCAGTACCTGTACTTACAGCGAACTGGCAATGTGCCATTAACCAAATATCTAGAAAATCGCTCCTACTTTTAGACGTAGCATAATCTACGACATTTGGTGAATTGACATTGAATTGTTCAAGGACATGTTTTCCCATTCTGATCACAAAATATCCTCTATCTGCTAGCTCTTGTGTAGCCACACGATAGTCTTCAACTGAAGAATTACGGTGGTTGTGATAGCCCCAGTCCTTTTCAGGATATAGAATCTTTAAGTAATTCTCGTCTCTGATAATTAGACAAACATATTTTCCTGCTACGCATCCGATATCTCGCAAATAGGCATGGCCCTTGCCTTCTTCTTCCTGACTGAATTTCAGGATACTTGGATTCCCTGCGATAATTCCCTCTACATCCCTTGAGCCATTTATATCTCGTGCTAGAGGAATTACTTGTTTGTTTCCGAAGGGAATTAATTTGTTAGCAATATATAGATACCTACAAACCGGCATAATTGTTACGTATCTTCTAGCTAGCTCAACAGAAAACGTATTTGCCGAAACCGCTTCGATAAAGAACAGATCTAGGATTGACCCACTCTGCTGATGGAGTTCTCTACTTCTCAAATAATAGGCAAGATCAAAAGCGAAATGACCTACCCTACTTGATGTGAAATGCCCATAGCGAATAAGCAAAATGGGCCGAAGAATTCTTGATAGGATTACAAATGGAGCAACCAATAAGACTAACCCAATTTCTATGAGTCGTTGGGTCACTTTTGCAATAAGTATTAAGGGGGATTTACTAAAAGGTTTCTCCATTAGTTTCGATCCGACCAGACATTGTTTTTAAAACTATTAATCTACATAGATATTTACTGGATATGCTTTCTGCATTCAACTTATCTAGTTGCCCCAACTATTAGTTCCCAGATTTTTTCAATTATTAGCAAGTCCTCAAGGCTGTCTTGACCACTTGCTAGATTAGCATTATCAGATAATAAGCTATCGACAAAAGCTTGAGCTTGACGTTGAAACGCCCACGACCATCCTCCTTGGAGCTCTATGCTTTCCATTGTCCCGTTTGGTTTTTCTGAATAGACTCTTACATCCGCAGATTGATTTCTAAGAAAAGCTGGTGGCAAGGTTATTTCTATCCTCCCTTTTGCAAAAACAATTTCTACACCTTCTTGCCAGTACTTGTTTGTATTTAAATGAGCAAATTCAAAAACCCCAGGACAAATACCAAAATCGAATAAAACGCTACCGGAAGGACCATGATAATCAACATACTTTACAACAGGGGTACAAGCCATAAGGTATCTTATTAGATTAATATCATGAACAAACACATTAAGAAAACTTTCATAGTTTATCTCTAACTCTTTTGGAATCCAATCAGGCGCAATCGGTGCCATTCGATGTCGTGGCGCAGGCTCATCTGTTTTAAGATCACCATCAATATTGCAATAGTCACCTCCTCCAAAACAATAACTCCGAAAATAGAGGATATCGCCTAGTTCACCACTACTGATAAATTTCTCGATAGTTGTTTTTGCTAGCTGGACACCTTGATCATGCCTACGCATAAAACCAGTTGTATAAACTAGGGATTTTTGATTAGAAACATCAACAAGGTTTTGCCCTTGCTGAACAGTCGGCGCCATTGGCTTCTCGGTAAACAGAGATAAACCATGCTCGAGAATATCCCTAGCAACAGATGCCGTATGTTCTCTTCGCACAACCGCAACTACAGCATCCAATTCACAATTTTCTATTAGTGCAATATGGTTGTCATATTGGGCTGGTATTTCATACCGCTGAGACACATATCGGCCTAACTTTGGCCGTAACTCTGCCAGCCCAACTATCTCTACCTCTGGTATTTGTACATAGTTACAGAGATGGGCCACCTGTCCGATAAAACCTGAACCAACCCAACCCAATTTAAGCTTCTTCATATCATCAACAATGTTATTCAGTAATTTGGTAGGGCCGGTAACGTATTAATCTCAAACAGACACAGTCTGATGACAAGTTTTTTATTGAGGATACCCGTTTCTAGGCTCCTCGCTAGGCCGATATTGTTGTCAAGTTCGGTAATGGAATAATAAACGTACCACCTTCATCGAGATATTTTTCATGACGTTGAATAATCTTGTCCTTATATCTCCACGCTAAAATAACAACATAGTCTGGTTTTTCAAGATATATATGACTCGAAGGATAAACCCTTATGTGCATGCCAGGACTATAGAGGCCTTGTTTTGCTGTAAAGTCGTCAACCAGATAATCTAGCATCACATTCATTTCGTAATGGTACATAAGAGTTGTTGAGGTAGCCGACGCACCATATCCTACGATTGATTTACCTTCATTTTTTAGTCCATTAGCCAGCTCTAGAAACTCGGTTTTACCCTGGGTAATTTTTGTCTCGTAATCATCAAAAACCCTTTGAGTATGAAAACCGCTCTCTGTTTCTCTATCTATCCAATATTGAACAGAATCTCGGACTGCTCTTTTACCTCCGAGCAATTGCAGGACGACTCTCATCGAACCCCCCTTTGTAGGGTTAGGTTCTATATCAATCATTTCTAGACCCAATTTCTTAAAGTATTGCTTCAGGGGTTTGACAGTAAAGTAGGAATAATGCTCATGGTAAGTAAAATCCCAGACGTTGTTCTGAACTTGGGAGTAGAAATAGAATGTCTCAAAAAAGAATATCGAGTCTTTATTCATCAATAACTTTACTCCTTGAATAAATCTCGTTAGATCATCTGTGTCAGCGACCAAATTGTTTGAAGTTACAACACTAGCGACACCATAGTTTTTTCTAATTTCTTGAGCCAGTTCTTCATCAAAGAATTCAGAAAGTGTCGTTATTCCAAGAGCGGCTGCTTTTTCCGCAATGCCTGGCATAGGATCGATACCTAGGACTTTCATACCATATTCTTGGAAGCAACTGAGCAAACACCCATCATTACTCCCAATGTCTATGACCAGACCGTTTTTGTCTGGGCTGTAGGTCTCCATGACATTCTGGGCACACGCTCTAAAATGATCGTCTAGACCAAGAGTAGAGGCAGTTTCATAAATGTAGTTGAGATAAACTTCTTCGGCATCTATAACGTAACCTAGCTGCGTGTGGCCACACCCACTACATAGATACAAATCTAATGGAATAATCGCCTGCTCCACATTTATAGCACTCTGCGGGACGTAGGAGTCTGCAGGTGGGGTACCGGTCAACTCAAGGGATAACACAAGTTCATTGGAACCACACAGCCTGCAATCTTTTCGTCGATAATATTTCATATAGATAACTTTACGGTGTAAAACACGGTACTAGACTCGCTGCCAAAAAAGTCGGAGCGTAGATACTACTCTAAGCTTATAAAGAGTTCGATGTTAGTTTTTGTTGTTTGACTCAAAACGATGAAATAATTCTATGACATAACCAACTTGGTGGCTCGTAAGTTTTTCATGCGAAGGAACAATCAGACTACTATTCAATATATTTCTAGCAGCTGGTACTTCGCTACGATAGTTTTTGTAGGCTGGTGCGTCACAAACTAGAGGTTCATGCATGATTTTAGTTTCAACGCCATTCTTTTCTAAGAATAACTTGAGTTCATCTCGTTTATCAATTCGTACAGCATATACATACCTTCCGTGTACCTCATTTTTCCTAACGATCTGATGTTGAACTGAGTTTGGTAGCTCCAGGTCATAGCGTCTCGCTATCGCCTCTCGTATACGTTTTCTCTCAGTCAACCGACCCATTGCTACAAGGATTAAAGCTGCATTTATTGTATCCATTTTATGATTAAGAGAAATCACACGACAGTCATTAGTTATTAATTTTTTCGGATCGGACGTAGTTCCTGCGTGCCTATACAATTTTAACTGTTGGTAAACTATTTCGTCATCTGTAACTACTACCCCAGCTTCTCCGTAACCTCCTAAAATCTTCATGGGGTTCATGCTGAGACCAGCAGCTATAGAAAAAGAACCTGCTAGTCTACCGTCTAGACTCGCTCCATAGGCTTGGGCCGCATCTTCGACGACCTGCAGTCCGTTATCATTGGCAATTTTACAGATAGAGTACATATCACAGACGTGCCCCGCATAATGGATAGGCAATATTGCTCTTGTTTTTTTTGTTATTAGCGACTCTATTGTAGATGGATCTATATTGAAGTCTTCACCAACATCTGCGAAAACAGGTACTGCACCACATGACCTTATAGCATTAGACGATATTACCCACGTGAGTGGACTCGTAATAATTTCGTCACCTCTTTTGATTCCTACAGCCTTAAGCGCTAGGTATAGGGCGCTACTACCGGAATCCACTCCAACCGCATATTTTGTGCCAATATAGTTGGCAACACGCTTCTCAAATTCATCAACTTCTGGTCCTAGGAATAGCATCCCATGTTCCAGGACCTGCTTGAATGCAGCTACAAGCTCCTTTTTCAACTCTAGATCTTGAACTTTTAGATCGAAAAAAGGTACGCGCATGATAATTAGATATTAGAAAATGATAGATTAAATAGTCGTATCTTTAATTAGTGATTTGACAAAGCCAGTTGCTCCCTCTAAGTCTGACTCTTCAGGACTCCATTCAGCATAGTGGGTATCCCTTTCAACAAGCGGGCCTTCGGTTATTTCCAGAAATACTAGCCACTCCGAATGGATTACTAGCGAATGTATACACTCAGGACCAGTGTGTTGAAAAAACTGCCTGCCTGAATTGTACACACCCATTTCAATTCGCTCTTTGATCTTCCCAGTCTCATCGAATATCAGGAAATCCAAGTCTCCCTGGAGGACGAGAATAGATTCCGATTTACCTATATGCTTATGAGGCCTTACATATGCATGTCTAGGATGAACTATAAACATCTCATGAACTTTCTCTTCCTTTGTCTTATGAGCACACAACCGAACGCGATTTCTTTTGTTCTTTGTCGCAGATGCTACGAGACAATCTATTTCTGATCGGTCGAGGCTAAAAGTATGACTAGTGTGGACAATAACTTCCGGAGTTTCAATTTTTTGATTAGTACATTCGATCATGGACTAGCCTCTAAAGGTTAGTTTCAACTAAACAATATTAGAATTGCGTAGCTGTACACAAAATCATTTGATATTTTCAAGTTATATCCACAGATTAATATCTATTACCAAGTGGATTATTTTACAAAACTACTGACGAATTTAACCTCACCTCTGACTTATCTATTAGTTGATCACTCTACGTTGCTTTTTTATTCGAAGTATATAAATTCATAGTCACCTGTATAGCCACATTGACTATATATCCATTTCCATTCATCTAAACAAAAGAATGACTCCGCGGTTAGTGCCCAACACTGAAGGTTAAATAATTCCTTAATACTCCGGTAGCTTTCTACCATGATATAACATTGTCTTCCGACTCTTTCTATTTCTGTTATTGCATCCTGCAATTGAGGCAACTTCAGGTTATGTAGACACCCGAGTGACATTACAAGATCAAATTCTTGATCACTAAATGGAAATGGATTATTAGCAGAATGAATAAACAAGTTTTCTTTTATACCAGCTTTAGCTTTTGACAACCCATAGTCAGACTTGTCAAATCCAGATATCTGTAGTTCAGGCAGTAATTGCTTCATTTCGTACAATAAATATCCTGTGCCACATCCTACATCTAATACGTTAGATTGATTTGTAAGGCTATAGTATTGAATCAACTCTTTAGCGACCGGTTGCCACCACCCTGGTATATAACGGTAGCCACCATATCCATACCTCCTATGCCCATCCCAATACTCATAATCGTAGTTCCTCGCTACTGTCATACAGTGCGCTTTATCGTCGTTCATTCGCTTCAAATAATCTCTTGACGTCGACTGGTGCAGCGAGGTGATGATATTAAGCTGGCGCCCCATGTGATTCACTAAATTTTCTTGTCTCATTACAGATCAGGTGAGGAATTCACAATTGCGCTTCGCGTATCGATGAAAAACTTGACGTTTAATAACAATTTAGATACTAGGGTAAGACACAATTCCCCTAAGGGCAGTAGCATCTAGCGCTTTAGGCATTAGCTCTTTAACGGCCAAAATATTTTCGAGTCTGGTCGAATCCGCTAAGTTTGATATGCCCAACCCTTCGACTGCAAAGAGTATGGACTTACCATTATCAATAGTTTTGTCGTATATGCGTACTCTGTTTTCTTTTTCGGGAGGCAACAGAAACATACTGTAAAAAACTATACCATCAATATCGCCTAACTGATCCAGTAGGTTTTCCAACAACATATATGAACCAGGCATTGCCACCTCAGTTAAACTTAACAAGAATTCAAAGTTGTTTTCCTTACAGTAGTTTCTTACCACTAGATTTTGTACATGCTGCGGTACTCGTTCGCCCCCAAAAGGTCTACTCGTAATATAGCCTCGGTAACGTAGATGCTGACTCACGATTTAGTTTTTGGATATTTATAGTGCATACCAATGTAAGATGCAGCGCGTAATGTTACCGGCTCAAAAAACTCGCCAAGTTTCTTGTCCCCATATGGTGAAAACACAGACTTAAATCTACAATTCAGAGACCAACGAGTTTCACTTTCCTCGTTGATTCTGTTCCCATGGGGAAGATTTTGATTAAAAATTAAAATCTTTCCAAATGGAACCTCTATCCATTCAAGTTCTGGTTCTAGATACCGAAACAATTCTTCGTTGCTCTTTTCGAAATGTCTACTAAAGTCTCTACTTAGTTCTTCTGACTTTTTAGGAGGCAAAATAAACATTGCTTTAGTACCATAACAATCAACGAGAGGAAGCCAAACTACAACTTCAAACGGAGAATCCCCAGACCATACATCCGCATGCACAGGCAATAAGGAACTGTCATCATTTGGCATCTGAATGCTAAGGTTAATTCGAAGTTGCATCGCTAGTTCGTTACCAACCAAATTCTCTAACGATGACCTAACTAAAGACCAATAATAATTCCTGAACCACTTTTTGGAGTTCAGGGCCTTTATTAGATGCAATCTAACGTCATTTAACTGGGATACATTTACAAATTTATGAAACTGATTCAGGAATTCCTTCTCATTAGTTGCAGGGACTCCTAGATAGCTTGATGCGGAATCAACGAGGGTATGGAACATTTCTTTAAGCAATTCATGTGATTCAACATCCACGACAAGATATCCCTTTTCCATAAACTCCTTGCTGATCTGAATTTCCTGTTCTGATAGGAAACCCCATTGAGCTTTATCATTTTCAGTCAATAAGACCCTCCGTTACTACTTTTATCAAGGAATTTGTATCAAGACCCCAAGATGCCAGCAAATCATCCTGAGATCCGTAATTATCTACAAATTTATTAGGTATGCCTATACGCTTTATTCTTGGCAGCGGTATCAGTCCACTATCACATAATACCTCTAGGACAATACTACCTAGCCCCCCATTCAATAAATGTTCTTCCACGGTCACAACCAGCTTAACACCTGCAACACTTTCAAGTAATGCTTCTTCATCAAAAGGTTTTAGTGTGTGAATGTGAAGTACCCCCGTCGGTATATTTTTTTCCGAAAGAATCTCAGCTGCAGCAACCGCTCTCTGCGCAGCAATCCCTGTAGTCACAAATAGAACTTCTCCGGGGTTACGCATCATCACACTTTTACCAATGGTACATTCATGCTTGTCATCGCTTACCACATCTTCACCACCTTTCGCCAATCTGATATAGATTGGGCCAGGCCAATCCAGTGTTTGAGCCATTAAGCGACTCATTTCATTCGCATCACAGGGAGCTACAACTGTCATATTTGGGATTACCCGCATGATTGCTATATCTTCAATTGCTTGATGTGTTGGCCCTAGCGGCGCATATACAACTCCGCCACCATTACCAATCAAGCGTACTGGTAAACTATGCAGTGATACATCTATGACGATTTGTTCAAAACAACGTCGCGTTAAAAATGTTGCAATTGTGTTTACATAAGGGACAAAACCTTCAAGCGCGAGGCCGGCAGCCATACTAATTATATGTTGTTCAGATATCCCCTCCATTAACCAACGATCTGGCATGTCTTGCTTCATATCTTCTAATACGCCAGCACCTAAATCAGAGCCTACGAATAAAACTCGACTATCGGTCTTAGCTAACTTATAAACCCATTCAAGACTAGTTTTCCGCATAGTGCCAATTCATTCTGAGTTTAAATCACGAGTCAAAGCTTCAACCTGTTCACTCGAGAGTCGTGAAATATGGTGCCAATTGGCGTTACCCGAGGCAACACCGAAACCTTTTCCTTTAACAGTATGACATATGATAGTTGACGGTTTTTTTTGGTGTAACGGCAATTCATGCATTAGCGACTCTAATGCTGCGATGTCATGACCATCGACTTCTCTTGTTTCAAAACCAAAACTTTCCCACTTAGGAACTAAAGGCTCTAAATCAATTACATCAAATGTCGAACCGTATGATTGCATCTTGTTATAGTCAACAAAAACGACCAAATTTGATAATTGATGCTTATTAGCTGACATAGCTGCTTCCCATACAGCGCCTTCATTAAGTTCACCATCACCGACCACAACAGCAACTCGATAGTCACTACCCCTCAGCTTCCCCGCAAGAGCCATACCAACACCAATTGACAGCCCGTGCCCAAGTGATCCTGTTGATGCTTCAATTCCTGGCACTTTTGTCTCTGGATGACCACCTAACCTTGAGTCGCTACTACAGAAAGTATCTAACTCTTCAAGTGATATAAATCCCTTATCTGCTAGAACAGCATAAAGGGCTAAACACCCATGCCCTTTACTTAAGATAAAACGATCTCGAGACGGCCACTTTGGGTCAGTCACGTCAAATCGCAACCAACTGTCATAGATTACTCTTAACAATTCAACCAAGGATCCAGCTGGACCAATATGCCCCCGCCCTCCAGCTACTACCGTCTGGATTATCGAGCGTCTCAGTTGTTCAGATTTTTTATCTAACATCAGAGCAACTAATATGGAAATTCCCTATATGTTTTAGCAATTCCACGAGCTAAAGTTCTTGAGCGAGTAAACTGTTCCTCTAGCATCTTTGGATTTGGAGTTGTGTCAAAATTAGCAGCAGTTGCTCTGCGCGCCCAAATGTCTCGTCTATACTCGTTTAATAATATAAGACACCAACATAAAGTTAAATATGGCCAGAATACTCTAAGTCTTGGCATAATCTCATGTCCAAATATTCTAACTGCACCAGACAGCCACATAGATTTCATTTCGTCAGTTAAATTCATCCCAGGGTGCAATAAAAAATCTCCCACCAATTTTGCTGGATCATCCCACCCAAAATACTCCCAATCTAAAAAGATTATTTTCCCTGTCTCATTTCGTAGTGCGTTATGGAATCCAAAGTCGGATGGACTTAATGTTCGCAATCTTAGCGGCAATTCTTCACTATATGCGATTCTATCTGGCCAATTAAGTCTTCCCCACTCGACTATTTCACTAATTATTGACTTGAGTTCACTATTCAAAAACTCGTGGAGCACAGAATACTCAGGGGCATAACTTGCCAACAATTGAAACCGATTAATAATCTGGTCTTCTAGGTCTTTGCCACAAAAAGCGGCAGCCGATGCCGAAGGAAATGATTTCCATATTTGTGATATGCGCACGTTGTAGAGCTGCTCTACTAATAACAATGCTTGATCGATATCACTGAGCTTTAGGGTATCAACTGTCTTTCCTTCAACCCAGTCATATAGACCAACCCCAAGATTGGGAGCACATCCAATAGGTCTCGAAATATTCGTAAAACCAGTTTCATTTAACAGCTTTAATCCCTCATGCTCTGAGTACAACCGGTTATGATTAGATTCTTGTACGTATATTTTTAGCGCGGCGACTCGATCCTCAGTAGTTTTTACCTTGTATATGCCAGAGTTACCTCTTCCTCCAATCCGTCTGGTGTATTGAAATCTAGGGACACCTAGTTCACTCGCTAACAAAGCCAGTTCTGATTCCTGCCATAGACCTAATAGCTGGTGTTCAATTTCCAACCAAGAAGTCGCTACTGGAACATCGGAAAATTTGTTCTCTAAATTTGGATCAAATCCAAGTTTATTAGTATCTAACGGAAAGTAGTGTGATTCGTAAACCTCAGGTAGATCATCAATAAACCAGTCGAGTTTTCTTTCTGAGATCGCCTGTATTTTTTCTTCCCTAGTTGGATAAAACGAGACACTTTTAACAAGGGAGCTCTTGTCCTCGGTGTATACACCCTCCAGTATAAGGAAAGCAATCGCTGCCTCATGTAATGGCGTAGATGTAGTATCGTAGTGACCGAATTCAGTTTTATGGCTGATAACCTCAACAAACACGCCTCTTTCTCGGCATCGCCAAAGAAATCTGTACACTCCGGGAAACAGTTTCGCATTTGATAATCCAACTCCATACACTTGACCCTGTAGTTTTTGCCAAGCTTTCTCACCATTGATCTGTTTTCTTATATATTCTCGAATTTCTAATCGATTTGGATTGATACTTGCTGGAAGTAGGTCCAATTTTTCCCCGCACTTTTTAAACGCGTCGTCATAACAGACTAGAGTATTATCAAGGTCGATACCTATTTTCATTCAATATCCAAAATAATCGTTAATCGCAGTAGCAACGCGATGGATTTCTTTTTCCTTAAGGTTTTGATGAATAGGTAGAGTCAGTATTCTCTCTGCTTGCTTTTCGGTAACCGGAAAATCGCCAATGGCATACCCGAATCCGCTGCTAGCCGGCTGTAGATGTATTGGCACAGGATAGTGTACAGATGTTTCAATATTGTTTGAGCGCAAGAATTCTTGGAGTTGATTTCTACAATCGACTTGAATTACAAATGTGTGCCAAGTGTTGAATTCTAGTGGTGCATCTGCTGGGTGAAATATAACTTCTGAATTCAAGACAGAACGATAAAGCGAAGCGTTAAAGCGCCTACAACTAACGACATCTCCTAACCTGTTTAGACGATATCGAAGAATTGCTGCTTGTATCTCGTCCATACGTGATACGAATCCAAATTTACTAACGGTGTCTCGACCAACCAACCCATGATTTCTTAAACTCCTAATCGAATCTGCAATATTTCCATCATTCGTCGTAATAAAACCCCCATCTCCACAAGAATTAAGATTCTTTAATGGATGAGTTGAAAAACAACCAACTATCCCCCAAGTACCACTTGGCTGATTTTCATATCGAGAACCAACGGCTTGTGCTGCATCCTCGACAATAGGAATGTTAAATTTGTTGCTGACTTCAGTGATAGCTTTCATATTAGCCATGCGACCAGTTAAATGAACTGGCATTATTGCTTTAGTATTTTTTGTAATTGATCTCTCTATAAGGTTAGGATCTATATTCTGATCAGCACATACGTCTACGAATACTGGCTTAGCACCAAGATGTGCAATCGCAGCAGTAGAAGCAATAAAGGAGTTCGGTGGGGTTATCACTTCATCACCAGGTCCAACACCGACAGCATTTAACCCAAACATTAATGCATCGGTACCGCTATTTACAGCCACAACATGCGCGACATTGAATAAATTTTCAAGCTCAGCTTCGAGCTTGTCTACCTCTTCACCCCCAACATATTTTCCAGAAGCGAGGACTCTTTCAACTATCGGTAGCAACTCGTCTTTTTCTCGAGACCACTGCACCGCAATATTGACATATGGTATTGTTTCCATTGGAACTATTTCCGGTAAAAATTTTTTACCGTATGAATTACATGGTTCATTTCTTGTCGTGTTAGATGCTGATCACATGGAAATGTGATGATACTTTTTGCCTGTTTATCCGTAACTGGAAAATCTCCACACTTGTGCCCCAAATATTGCAATGCGGGTTGAAGATAAATTGGTACCGGATAATGCACTTTAGCTTCTATTCCGTGATCGACACAGTAACTTAGCAAATCATCCCGATTCCTAGCTAACACCATATACAGATGATAGACAATTCGACAATTGTTCGGTCTTGGAGGGATGGTTATCTCAGATAAACCTTCAAACTTAGAATCATAATGAACAGCATTCGCAATTCGTTTTTCAGAAATCTCCAGAGCTGTTGGAAGTAACCAATTGCCGACTACTGCCTGGATAGTGTCGAGTCTAGAATTACACCCTAAGACGGCAACTGTATCTCTATCTGACAAGCCATGGTTTCTAATCAGTTTTAGAGTTTCGTAAATATCTTTATCATCTGTGACGATTACTCCACCATCTGCCCACACATTCAAATTCTTCAATGGATGCAATGAAAATGCACCTGTTCTCCCCCACGTGCCAGCATTCTTGCTTTCAATACCACTTAGAATTGCTTGGCAAGCGTCTTCGATCAGCGGAATACGGTAGTGTTTTGCGATAGGCACTATTTTTGGCATATCTGCCATGTAACCAGAATAGTGCACCGGCACTATAGCCTTAGTTTTCTCTGAAATAACACTTTCTAGCTTTTCTGGATCCATGCAAAACGTGTTGTCACAATCAACAAAAACAGGTTTTGCTCCTAATTCTGCAATCGCACCAACAGTTGCTACGAAAGTGTTTGCCGCAGTAATAACTTCATCTCCATAACCTACACCCAAAGCTCTAAGAGACAACTTAATTGCGTCAGTTCCAGAATTAACGCCGACAGCGTAACGCGTACCTATTAATTTTGAAAATCCTTTCTCGAATTTTTGTAGCTCTTTGCCAAGTGTGAAATCACCCGTCGCAACAAACTCTCTTAATTGTTGCCACAAGTCATCAGCGTCTTCGAACTGTTGTTTTAGATAAGAATATCTAACCTTCATTTCTACGATAACTCAAGATTCTGCATACGCTTAATATTGAAGTACTTTTCGTCTGTAAGGCTGTTCATCAGCTTTCCCATCTCGAAGGCTTCCCGTAACTCGGTTATTGCGTCATTTATACTGAAGCTCGCCTCAAAGCCAAGATCCATTTTTATTTTCTTAGAAGATATATGGTATGAACGATTGTCGTCGGTTGGTGTATGAATGAGCTCAACATCATCACCGATCACAGATCTCACTGTTTCAGCTATTTCTTGTACAGATCTATTTTCCCAACCCACGTTATATGTTTGGCCACTCACTTTTTCTTTTGGTGCTGTAAGCAGCATTACATAAGAGTCCACCATATCAGCAATATGAATATTCGGACGCAACTGATTTCCGCCAAACACTGTTATCTTTCTGTTGTGAAAAGCAAGATTAGTCAAAATATTTACCACCACATCCAATCTTTGTCTTGGGGAATATCCGCAGACCGTCGCAGGTCTCAGGGTTATTGTTGTGAAGTCACTCGACTGATACTCCAAAAGTATCTGCTCACATTCAACCTTATATCGTGAATAATCGGTAAGCGGTTCGAGCGATATATCTTCGACGACATTTTTTTCCTGCTTAACTCCATACACACTCGACGAGGATGCGTAGATAAAACGCTCGACACCGACTCTAAGACTATTAACAACTAACGGGCGAAATGCATCTAAATTGATTGATTTTCCTAAATTCGGGTTTAACTCAAAGCTAGGATCATTCGAAATACACGCTAAATGAATTACTGTGTCGTGACCCGCTAACGACTTCAACAAAAGCACTTGATCGCGTAAATCACCTTTTATAATCCTTAAATTAGGGTGCACGGGAAGAACCTCTTCGCCGTATATCATAAGGTCGTAAACGGAAACCGAGTACCCGAGACTAAGTAGTTTAGGCACGAGCACCGCACCTACGTATCCCGCTCCTCCTGTTATGAATATATTTCTAGTCAGCATAGATGCTAAGTTTTCTTTTTTCAATAAGATTATTAATTTCTGTGATGCTAACTGGCATGTTACCAACTTGTTGAACAGCAACAGCGGACGCACAGCATCCAAGTGCGGAAGCCTCGATGAGAGATAGACCTTTAGTCAGTCCTACCGCAACAGCAGCAATTAGTGTGTCACCCGCACCGGCAACATCTACTGGAGTTTCCGCTAACGCTGGAAGGTGCTGTCGTTGAACGAAATCTTCAGATCCAGCGTCGCAATATGCAATCAATCCTTCTGCACCAAGCTTAACAATCATATTTTTACATCTGGTTTTTTTCATCAGTAAATTCGCGACATTTTCAATACCATCATCCTGATTTGAAAGCGCAATTCTTGCTTCCCGCTCGGTAGGACAAATTAAAAAGAAATCCTTAAATTTAGACACATTGCCAATTTGGCTACTGCACTGGAGGTCGCCTAACAAAGGAATATTTCCTTCCTTTGCGACAGTCAATAGCTTGTCTAGTATCGTCTGTGTTATCACGCCATATACAAAATCGGAAACGATGATTGCCTCTACATTTGAGGCGACATCATCTATAGTTTTTATTATCTTTTGTTCTAGATCTTTCGAGATGCTGTGTTCTTTTAGAAGACTGACACGAAATAGCTTTTGGTTTTCTACCATAAACCTTGTCTTCCTTGTTGTCGGTCTAGAGAAATCTTTGAACAAAATTGGTGTAACACCTGCTTGTGACAGTTTGTCAAATACCAAATCAGAATCTGGGTCGTCTCCTGTAACAGAGATGAACGTAGCATTAGCACCAAACGATGCTGTGTGAGCTGCAACGATGGCTGCCCCTCCAATAAATTCCACTCTTTCTAGTTCTTTGACAACAACTACCGGGGCTTCGTTGCTCATACCAACTGGGTCACATGGCACATACTGATCCAAGATCGTATCGCCAATTATGAGTAAGTTTGGCCTCCTACCCTGTCCGATTCGGGAGGTAAGTTTGGTCAGGTCAATACCTCGACCAGTTAAAGTTCGTTCAAAGGTTGACCATTTTTCGACCTCAAGTTCATCCCTTTTTCCATAAAATAGATTTGTCGATGTATACCTAGCCTCACCCGGCGCGTAGATTACTTCTCCGCCAGATGCTCTCACAACAGCTATGGCCGCGGCCACTTCGGGTGCCCGTTCTCCTTCAAATTCTCGGCCGAGAATCAATAAAACAGATTTTAATGTGCTAACAAGTTCCGCAAGGTCACCAGAATCTAGGATTACTACCTTATCTATAATTTCAAGCGCCGCAACCGCTTGAGCCCTTTCATTCTCGGTAAACCATTCCCCTCGGGCTAATTCAGTTAACCGTCTATCACCCTCCAAAGCAACGACTATTTTTTCCTTATATGAGTGTGCTGTCTGGAAATAGCGTAGATGACCGGGGTGAATAACGTTGAAGTGGCCGAAACACAACGCATAATCATCAAATAGAAATGGTGATTCTAGGTTGTGGAATTTTGATAACATTGTTATCTTTTCGGCATTTTTATTCATGGGCTAATGACTCCAGCTCCCGAACTACTGAATTACTACGGTACCTAACTGACCAAGAATCGTGATTAGTCCAACATATATCAGGTTTTGGATCAGATTGAGCTGCTTTTAGCGCCTCAATTACACCTATGTCTCTGTGAATATTGTTGTTTTTCCAGGTAGCTATTCGGCCCATGTATTTTGGAATTACCTCAGTACTAAAATCGACTACAGTTTGGCCCCGACCTAAAGACTCAATAACCTCAGGTTCTAGAATATAGACCGCGCCGTTCGCCAAATTTGTTTTAGGATGGCTTGGTTTCTCTGTGAAATGTACCACTATATTATTGTCATCTAGCTCAACAATGCCAGACGCTTTTGGATGTTCTGAATTAAAGACCATCATAGTCATTACAGTATGAGTAGGACGCTCCAGGATATGGTATTTGAGGAAACTTCCAAAGTCACACTGGCACCAGTTATCGCTATGAATCAATAGAGTTGTCGAATCCTTAAAATACTGCCAATTCTTTTGTAATGTTCCAGCAGTACCTAGTAGTTCTTGTTCATGAGTTTGGTCAACCCAACCCTCGAATTGCTTCCTAGCGAGAAATTTCCTCACTAAGTCTGAGTGATGATGGGTGTTGACCAACACTTTTGAGACATTTTGTCTATTCAGACTACACAGCCAATGCTCCAAGAGAGGATGACCAGATACTGGCATCAAACATTTAGGAAGATAATCGGTGTACGGTCTGAGTCTAGTGCCCAAACCTGCTGCTAATAGTAGCGCTCGGATCTCCTTCAAACTTGATTGTCCGGCCCTAAATACTTAAACCAATCCTCAGTCGCCTCGCGGATGGACTCAGGAGTCCATACTGGTGCGTCTCGCCAATTGTCGATATCTTTGAGTAACTCTAATACACCTTCTTCTATTGATACCTTTGCTTTCCATCCTATCTCTCGACTAATCCTCGAAACGTCAGCAAACGTACTGTCAGGTTCTCCTGGTCTTTTAGGGATATAATTTTTAATCCCACCCAACAATTCAACTATTCGATTGATCGACACTGTTCGACCACTACCAATATTATAGACCCTTCCCGTTATATCGGATTCAGATACAGCGAGTAGTGCCGAAACAATATCTGTTACAAAAGTAAAATCTCGGGTTTGTTCACCATTGCCCACAACTGTGAGTGGCTTACCTGCAAGCTTCTGAGCCAGAAATACCCCAAAAACAGCCCCGTAGGATCCAGAAGTTCTGGATCTGGGTCCGTATACATTAAATAGTCGAAGCGATATTGCAGACAATTTGTAGAGTCGCGACCAAAACAGTACTAGCTCTTCTCCCATATTTTTAGTTAAAGCATAAGGATATTTAGGGTCTATTGCAGCTTCCTCGGAAGTGGGATAAACACTTGGAATACCATAAGCAGAGGAGGACGCCACATATACAAACTTTTGAACATTTGCCATTCGACTTGCTTCCAGCACATTAAAAGTTCCATCGACGTTCGACCGATAGTACTCACCAGGGCTTTGAATTGAGGGCACAATATCAGCGAGAGCTGCTAAATGAAACACCCGGTCTACAGAGTTAAATTCGACTGACCAGCCAGTTTGCGTACTTAGATCGCATTCCCGAAATTCCAGATACTCATAGGCTCCCGATAAATTCTCTAATCTACCGGTGCTAAGGTTATCAAGTACGACCACCTCATCCCCGAGTTCAATAAGAGCGTCAACCAAATGACTACCAATAAAGCCAGCCCCACCTGTGACTAAAGATTTCACCTTGTGACCTTCCTTTTGTTTAGCACGCGTTATTGCAAAAGATGTTGGCCTTTCTAACTATGTTTAGCACGTGGTATTGCAAAAGATGTCAGTCTTTCTAACTATGTTGAGTCGCCCACATTGTTAAAAATGTCCCTTCCTTTCTTAACAATTCATCTTTAGTACCCGATTGCACAATATTTCCTTCTTCTAGAACAAATATCTGGTCGGCCTTAGAAACTGTCGATAACCGATGTGCAATTAGCAATATTGTCCTCGATCTGTGCATCGACTCTATCGCTTTCTGAATATATCGTTCCGAAATAGAATCCAACGCACTAGTCGCTTCATCAAGAACTAGAATGTCTGGATTTCCAACTAATGCTCTCGCCAGCGCTATTCTTTGTTGTTGACCACCGGACAGCTTGTAACCTCTGTCCCCTACTACTGTATCGTATCCAAATTCCATGCTCTGAATAAACTCATCAGCTAGCGCCGATTTAGCTGCATGTTTTATATCTTCATCGTTAACGTCTTCCCGTCCAAATCTAATGTTTTCTTCGATGCTCGCATTTAACAGATAAACCTCTTGATCAACAACGCCAATTCGTTTGCGCCAAGTGACTGAATCTATCTTATTTAAGTCTTCGCCATCCACTAGTATTTGACCTAAATTCGGCTGGTACAAATCAAGTAATAGATTGACCACTGTGGACTTGCCGGAACCAGATGATCCTACGAACGCGACCGTATGTCCTGTAGGTATACAAAAGTCTAAGTTTGATACTGCATTTGAATCTGATTCATCGTAACAAAATGAAACTCCATGGAACTTAATCCCGCTACTTAGCCTCTTAAATGACACACCTCCAATTCTTCCATACTCCTTATCGTTTCTTCTGAGGAATTCACCAACCGTCGCCAACCTCGGTAGTAGTTTAGCTATTGCAATTCGAAGATCATTCAATAACTTTACTTGGGGTTTAAGTCGGAAAAACACCAACACAAAAACAAACAATCCCGGAACTACGTCTATTGCACTGTCGCCCGAAAGGAGATACCCACTTACTAGAAATATACCTGCGCCAAATACCGTTATGACCTCGAAGGAGGGAAGTATGGCGGCGTTAATAATGGATGATTGTCTATCCGCCGCTACTCTTTTGTGTCGAGCAACCTTAATAACATTTTCCGCTTGATTAGTTGTCCCAAACACTCTCAGTAACCTGGGTACATTCAAATACTCGACACTCCACCTCCAGGTATCAATTTCACTGGAAATAGATGTCGAAGACAGTCTCTTCAATGTCTTGACAATTCCTGTCAATGCAATCCAAAGAAATAGAAAAACAGCTAAGGCTGACAATGTCAAGATAGGAGACATGATCAGCATCACACCTGCGTAACTTATTGTCATCAACAACGCTCGGGATGCTTTACCAAGTTCCGTGACGACATCAGCGATCACACCTGACTGATCGATAAGCGACGCAAGTTGTCCAGAGGGATATTTTGCAACCTGCCTGTAACTCATTGCCATCACGTGGTTCGTAGCGTAATCTTGACCATCTTGAAATACTTGGTAGCCCAGCCACACCTGGGCTACTGTACTTACGTAAGTCATGACCCCTTTGACGATCTGGGCCAATACGGCAAATCCAACACACAATAAAAATAGACCACCCCGGCTAATACTTTCCAGATAAGTCGCAATATCATCGTGTAAATAGTCCGGCAACCCACCCATGATTGTATTCTTGTCGTCAGTCAGAACATTCACTGACACTCCCAGCAACCCTAAGGTTCCGCCCTCAAATACTGCAGCTACTAATCCGGTAACTAACATCAAAGTTAGTTTTCCTGGATATCTAAGAACACCGCGTACCGAAAGCCTCAGTCCTTCTTTTTCATTGATTGTTAGTGGCTTTGTTCCATAATGGAATAACCACCGAGCTAATTTAATTAGATAAAACGGACTGCGCATTACTTGAAGTATTTCAGTCGGGAATCAACGATAAATAATTTCTACCCACCAGGTTTAACGAATGTAGTCTGGCTGTAGAGCCGACAAAACCAAATCACCAGTCAACTAGACTGGATCCAACCTCTATAGATTGTAGCGACAACGCACTAAGAAACACTTTTATCCAGTGCTAGCCACTGCATACACATATGGCCGACAATTAGCTGTAGATCTTCAGCTATTTGCATATCGTCTATCGGAAAATGTATTGCTACATCAGCCAACTCTTTGCACAGACCGCCCGTATACCCAAGAATTGCGAAAGTTCTCATTCTAGTTTTCTTCCCAGCCTCTAGTGCTTTCACAACATTTGGAGAGTTTCCGCTCCCAGACAATACTAATAGCAAATCCCCATTTTCCCCTTTTGTCAGAATTTGCGTAGAAAATACTTCGTCGTACCCAATATCGTTAGCTAAACATGTTATTACAGCTGGATTCGCAGAGAGCGCTTCGACCCTTACACCATGGCTAATCTTGTCTTTTGCAACCCCATAAAGATAGTCATTTGCTAGGTGTATGGCATTTCCAGCACTACCACCATTTCCACATAGTAGAAGTTGACCACCCGCACGCCAAGTATCTCGCATCGCTCTCGCTAATTGATGCACGTCATCCCAACTTCTTTCGCCGAGGATTTGGCCAATTTTTTGTGAGTATTCTTTGAAGACCGTTTCTTTCAAAACTCTACATCCTATAGGAACCGTGACTATTCTAAGAATCTAAAACTTGGGGGCTATTATATAGTGTACCCACAGTACTTAATTTACCTAGCCGCTATCTGTCATAGACCAATTTCGTGGTACTCTCAGGTAACATATAGCATAGTTAACTTGACGCTGTTTTGTACATTTGTGCTCAGAAACTTGACCTAACCCATTAGCCAGTTTCTGCTATTCACTCATTATGGTAACTAACTAGTCAACCCCGGGAGAAAATTTAACATCAACCTAATAACTGGGGCCATATACCACGCCAAAGGTTCAAAAATAACAACGGTACTTGGCCACGAATATGAGCCACAATTCTAGGTCATGCTGTACAACCAGTCCCCCCCAATTAACACGTTAATACTATTGATGGCAAATCCATTCCCTATAATCACAACCCAACCAGCTAGTCTTACCCTTCGTTGCTCACTCATAAAAGCCCAGCACATAAATAACGCTTCGATGGCAAAATAGAAAAATAATACTCGGGACATCAGTTCAGGGTATATCGAAAGTGGTACCAGCGATGCATAAGTAACAGCCCTAAACGATCTGACATCTAGAATGCCAGAACGAGTCGGACTACCCATTATGAATTCAGAAACAATAAGAACCGCCCCTACCAGAATCAACTTTGTTAGAGGACCTGTTCGACTCAACAGGGCAGAAGAATCTCTGAACAGATACTGTTTAAGTTCGCCAAGATACGTGAAGTTAGACGAAATATACTCAATAAATCCTAAGGAACCTGCTCCACCTCCGATCAGGATTTTCATAATCACTACCATCCCCATACCGGCTACTAAACCGAAAGAAAGATTTCTCCATAGCGTCGCATTCGACAAATAGTTTGAGTTGGAGTTCGACATTAAATCAATAATGACAACAACTCCAACGCTATATAAAACAAATACTATCGACCAATGATGAAAAGAAATAGCAAGTGCTATAGCAATTATAGATAGTAGATATGATTTTCTCGAAAACAAAGATACAGCGATTAAGACAAAAGAAATTCCTAGGAATTGACGTAGTACATTTTGGCTTCCAATTATAAAAAATACCGATCCCATTAGTATCGGCAAACAATAAAGAACTGTCTTCCTAGTACTATGACCAACAAGACATTTCGGGAAAAGCACCAAGCCCGTAATAAGTAGCGCAACCAAACCTAATATTGTGACTCCAAGTACCTGGAAATCTGAAATAAACCGATGCCCAGTCGCTGAAAGTCTAGGTAGATATGGCCCTACAGGAAAAATCTTGTTCAACCCTTTGGCCAAGAAGGCAAATCCCCGATCATTTCTGTATGCTTGACTAAAGGGAATACCGGTCGAGTCCCGAGAATCTAGTACTAAATCTTTTCCATCAACATATTTGTATGGCGAATTCGCTATATACCCAGACGCAAAATAAACCGAATATTTTGGGAGATCAAAGGTCGCAGGCTTAAGGGTAACGACAACAGCCAAAGAGAGTATGCAAACAATAAGTGTCGTCTTACAGTATGCTGTTATTGCAATACGTAGGAGAAGAATGTGAGGAAATATCCAAAGAATAAGCAACAATATATTTTCTGGCCGACTAAGAATCTCCATTGATTAATTCTTACTTAATTGTTAGATCTAGAACGCTATGTTGGCGCGTGTTATTTGTCGGCAATACATGTAAAGCATCATATTAACTTTTCATTATTTGACCTAGATCAGCAACTTAGTCGCGTTTTGGAAAATTTTTAGAATTAAAAATTATTAGCGGACTTCACATCGCGACATTGTCATGAATCCACTCATTTCCATACCCAACTACTATGCCAATATTCTTACTATATTTATTTATTCTGCTTATCTTTTTCTACCTGGTAGTTTTATTGTCTACTTATTCAACATCAGAAAGCACAAGTTTCTTTTCTCTTATGCAACCAGTTTAACGCTTTTGACTGTCACCCAATTACCCTTTCGATATGCGGAGGGGTCTGTTTTTTATTGGGCATGGTCTCTCCACTTAATAATAGTTCTACTAGCATTCGCAACCATATACAAACACCTGTCATACGTTGGTCCACAATTCGAACATCTATATACGAAACCTTCTAATACCAGCTTGGGGTCAATTTTAGTCTTAGTACCGTTTGTTCTATATCATTTTGTCATCGGACCCTATACGGAAATACCGTCTGACTTCTGGGAGCACCTCGCGCGTGTCAACATTGCATTAACTGCAATGTCAAATGATCAGTTCAACTCTACGATATCTACTCTAGCGCAAACTGTTGGCCATATCGATTTTACTCATTTTCTACACGCTAGGGTCGCACATACGATTAAACATCTACCTTTAGCCTCTATTGGTGGTAGCACGCTAGTTCCAAGTGTGGTTTTTCTCGGTTCTATTTATTTTTTCACCGCTTCATTACTGGAACGTTCAACGCTTTCAAATCGTCTGATTATATTTGCTGCGATTCTGTCTACGTTGCTAACTATGTTTTCATTTGGGACAGCAACATTTTCATATCTTCGATACTATGCTTACTTTCCAACGATATTCTGTTTCCCCATTTTTTTTCTCTGCATTTCCCTGCTATTAGAGTTCCTCGAAGATGAACATACAAAAATATACCGAATAATTCTAATCACTGTATTTCTAATCACGATGGCTTTAATTCATATACAGGAAGCAATGTTTACAGCCATAGTAATGTCCGGAATCACGTTATGGCGCACGGCACGCCTATATACAAGTCAGACCAACCAAGCTCAAAACCTTCTTAAGCGTCACTTTTTGTTGTCTTTACTAACGATTTCAGTCATCACCATTCTGACATTGGTCACGCTAGTCCTAAAGAATCCTTCACCGTGGGGTTATACCCCACATGTTATTTCACTGACTAATCTCTTTTCTAGTTACCCTGGTTTACCAATCGCTAATCCAGCTTTTAGGTTCTGGGATACTCTCGGGTATTTTGGTGTAATCGTGTATATATTCTACGTATTTAACATGAAATATTTTCGTGGTAACGACTACATAAACGTATGTATGCTTTCACCCCTATTTACTCATCTTAATCCGGTATTTTCATTGCTTTTTTTACACTTTGGTAGTTCGACTGCTTTATGGCGAACTTCTTATCTAATGCCGCTTTCTATTACGGCTAGTTTGCTGGTAGTGTTTTCTATTCATCATCTATCTAGTCACCGTAATACTTTTAGAAAAGTTATTTTAGGGTTGTTAGTCGCGTCAATACTACTATCCCTTTCGCCATTTTCCTTCCTAGGAAAACACAACCGTACTTCGCGTTTTTCGAGCCTTTCCGCGGTAGACAAAGCGGCAGGTGCTAACCTCTGGTCTGATCTTATTATCGAAATTAGTCGTATCAAGCGAGTTCAACCTATACGAGGAGTCTTAACTGATCACGTCACGACCTTTGTGTTGGATTCATCAGTTTTTGGACTAGTTCCAAATCGGGATAGTCTTAATTATTTTCCAAACCACAACAAAGACTACCAAACCGACATAAAATTTTCCGACTTTACCAATTATCTACTTGTGCTAAATAGACGTGACGGCTTGATGACGAGCAGTTCTGATATTGCGGGCCACTGGCCGCGAACCATTTTGAAGACATCGGATCTATATCCCGAAAATATTGATTTTTTTATTCTTAATAACCCTAATGTCTTCAGACTTCTTTGGTCTAACAACTCTATATACGTGTATCAGTTAATTTCTGAATAATTTCCTCAAAAGGATGCGTCTTAGTCCTTAGGTGAAATAGTCTAGGTAATATTGTTTGATAACTTCAGCGAATAAGAAATCCGTGAAAAAGATTAGGCTACTGTACTTAGTTTCTAACTTAGGAGTATCTGGACCTACTAACCAGCTCTACAATTTGATTCAACATCTCAAATCGAATTTCTTTAAGACTACCGTTTTCACGCTTTCACCTGAACCCAGATTGTCAAATTGGGATAAGTTTCAGAATCTAGGGCTAGATATGGCCTCTCTCAACCTACCTCGTCTATCGGGTGTACTACTCAACAGACGCCACCTGCTTCCACTAATTAATAGGGTATGTCCTGACATAATTCATTCACAAGGGATACGAAGTGACTATATAAACAGTCGTCTCAACAACTATGCTCATAGAGTTGCGACTCAACGAAATATCCCAAACATCGATTATCCCATGTTATATGGCAAACTACGTGGTCGATTAGTAGCAAATGTTCATCTAAATTTGTTTAAACGAATTCCCCATGTTATTGCTTGCTCTCAAAGTATTTCAGATCACAACCATCGACTTGGACTAAAAACGAAGGTAATAGTAAATGGAATCCAACATAATCCAGATTACGACATGCCTAGAGAAGATGAAAAACATGCCCTACGCAAAAAACTAGGTTTGCCAGACAAAGGTGAATTATTTATTTGGTCGGGTCCATTTATTCCACGGAAAATGCCAGAAACCGTCATCCGTGCCTTTAATTCTCTGCCATCCAACAGACAAATCTTTCTCTGCCTACTAGGGGACGGACCTATGTATTCCTCATGTTTACAAGCACCACATAGTAAAAACGTTATATTTAAAGGTCACGTCAACAACGTTGGAGACTTCTTAACAGCTGCCGACGGCTTTGTTTCAACGTCAGTATCCGAAGGAATGCCAAATTCTGTACTCGAATCACTCGCACATGGCGTCCCAGTCATACTTTCTGATATTCCTTCTCATCAAGAAATTCTTAGCTATTCAAGTAACGCTGGAGTCCACTTTCCTGTTCGCGACACCAGGACACTCGCTGAGATCATTCAAAACACGAGGTTTACAAAAAACAACTCAGAGGCGGCCAGATCTATCATTACCGAACATCTAAACGCTCAAATAATGTCTACAAACTATCAGAATCTTTATTTCGAAATAGTAAACAATTCGATCAACACATAATAGATATTAAAGTGATGATTAGCCTGTAACACCTTCCAACAGCTTAGCCCTTTTTTTCTGATCCGATGAATTAAAATCTACTCTCGCGTCAACCACTGTAGCTCTCAGTGACCGATTTACCCTTTTTTCTACGCTCGACGGTCGAACAAATCTTTTTGGCCTGGGTCTATCTTTATAACGCATAAATACTTTCTTCCCTGCGAGTCTCTCTATTCAGGTTTATGCCAAGACATCGGAAAACCAAAAATTTACTAAATAAACAACCAAACCACACAGGAACTTAGTGTAAAGTAAGCTTGAAATCCTATTTCGAGGAATAAGTAACTTGATTCCGCCACATATACTATTTTGCACCCTCCCAATTGTTTCACCGGGAACAGAATACAAGTACATGGACCGGACGAAAGCATATCGTCAACCACGTCTGGGTGTTCAAGCGGTTCGTGGTTATCTCATTGAATCTGGATATCCAACGGAATCAATTACCTTCTTGGACATAGATATGCTTTCCCCTGACGACGAAGAACTAAGTCAAATGTTATCAGCGAAAGCACCAGACATCCTAGCTTTAAGTGCCGTACTCTCTCACAGCTATCAACAGGTAAAACGAGTGTCTCAAATAGCTAGGAATATCCTACCGGAAATCTGGATTGTCGTTGGTGGACATCTTACGGTTAGTGCCGACGTTTTATTAAGGAAAACTGAAGTAGACGTATGTATAGTTGGTGATGGTGAAGTCCCATTTAAAAGTTTTGTAGATTTTGTGCAGGAAGGTGGGAATAGAAACGATTTAGGACAATTAGAGAATACCCCCGGAGTTTGTTATCTAGGCGGCGATGGCGTGTTAGTTTTTCCCGGTTATGCTACAAAGCCCCGGAATGAAATTATAGCTATGCCAGATTATCAGTTTTTTGAAAGTGGCCTGATGGACCAGAAAGAGTTAATTGCCCAATATTTTCAACCGGCACAATTAATGGGAAGCTGGTTTACATTTGATTCTCGGTTTCATGATTCTCGAAGAAAACCAAACGTAGCCCAAGTACCTACTACAAAAGGATGCGTTGCTCGGTGCACCTTCTGTCAAAGAAGCACCAAAGGTTACCGATTAGTAGACTTGACAAATCTTGAGCGTCACCTTCTCGAGATAATTGATAAGTATGATGTTGGCTATATTGACGTTTTAGACGAGAATTTTGGAAGCCGCAGAGACCACGCTCGAGCATTTGCGGACCTGATGGAAAAACATAATCTTCTATGGACGGCAACGGGCGTAAGGTGTACTAGCGTTAATTGGGAAGACGTCATATATTTTAAGGAAAAAGGTTGTTGCTCTCTCAAATTTGGCGTCGAGTCTGGAAGTCAAAAGATACTCGACGTCATGGAAAAGAACTTCTCAAAGAAGGATGTCGAGGATGCATTAACTGCATGCTGGGAGAACCATATGTACTCTCCTTTAGCGCTAATGGTTGGAATGCCCGGTGAAGGAAACGAGACAATCCAAGAGACTGGCGAATGGATTGGCGAAATGTCGTACAAATTGGGAATTCATCCTGACAGGATGCAGTATGCGCTCTTCTACGCGTTACCGTTTCCAGGTACCCCATTATATGAGTATTGTACTCAGGTTGGTTTACTACAAACTGACATTGATTCAGAAGAACAGTATCTTATTAACATGGCAAATGCTACAACAACCAAATGGTGTTACGTAAATGTAAATGGTGCCTCACCTATTGATGTGCTTGCATGGGATTATCTAGTTCAATGGCAAGCCGCAAAGACGTTTACGACATTGTCCAACGATAATCCGCCTCTGCCTTCTGAGTTCGCAATTAAGTGGGGAAGCCGAGATGTCGAAAGAACACAACACTCCCAGCATAGAAAGATGACTTTAAACGGTCTATTTAGCCGCTATGGGATTGTTAGTATTTGCGAAAAGTTATATACGAGCCGCTATATTCGAATTTTACCAAGGCAATTAGCTTATCCCACTATTAGGTTCAGTTTTTTTACAGCCGTTGCTATCTACCACTTGATTGGAAAACTTCTGGGCCGAGAGGTTTTTATGATGTACAAAGATCGACCAACAACCACACCTTATAGTGGCATCAATGATCCAGAAAAACGCCTAAAACGATCGTTAAGAGCCAAAGTAAGTTCACTGAGGATGGAATTTAAAAGCAAATCCCCTGGAAGGGTTAAACAAAACCTTGAAACTAGGGCAAAATTATTGAAGGGCGCTGCAGGCTAGACGAAGATTTCAGACTTAAGGTCTGTAGCTCAGTTAGTTAGATCAGTAGACTCATAATCCATTGGTCGAAGGTTCGAGTCCTTCCGGGCCCACCAAATATCAAGGGCTTACGAGTGTTTTCAAATTCCCCCTGTCCCGATCAATCGGGATTATGCCAATCAGAACATCAAAAGGTGGTTCAACGGCGGTAGCGATCTTGAGATGTTGACCTTAGCTTCTCTAGGGTGATATTAGGAGTTATGACAGTATTGAAGTTTCATGGCCATTTTAGATGTGTATCTATCCTCCAAGTCAAAGTATGGTAGGAGACTCTAAATGTGTGATTGCGCCAAGTGTCAATAAATTGTTAGTCAGTAGTAACCTGCATGGAACAATTTGAATGATGAAAGGTCCAACTAAGGAATTACTGAAAAAGTTATTCTATCAATTAGCTGTAGCAGCTTTAAATTCTTCGAATAAACAAGCGGGACGGCTCAAAATGATAGAAAAGATTGCCTCAATCGTTCCTAATTTTTCTGACCAGTTCAGCACATGGACTGTGGATATGGCAAATACATATGATGTCACCAAAATTAGAAGTATTCATGCCTTTCAAGTTTCGCTTGCACTTATTGCTTTAGAAAAAGTTTCCAACGAGTTTGCGAAAAGTGTTTTATCTGTCGTCGATATTGGAGATTCATCAGGGACCCATGTTAGGTACTTGGAAGAGATATATTCTGTTTCGAACATGCAAAACGTAGAGTTTCTCTCAGTTAATTTAGACTCAAGGGCTGTTGAGAAAATTCTTAACAAAGGTGGTCGAGCGATACAGGCTAGGGCAGAGGATCTGCACACGATTCTTGAGAACAAAGAAAACGCAGATTTGTTTCTTTCGTTCCAAACACTCGAACATCTTTTTGACCCAATCGCATGCCTGCGAGGCTTAGCCTCGAATACATCTACGAATTATTTTGTTGTTACAGTACCATACGTTAAGCGAAGTCGAGTGGGTATGAAGCACTTGCGTAGTCCACATTCAATAGGAAGATTTAAGGAGATTAACGCAGACAATACCCACATATTTGAGTTATCGCCTGAAGATTGGAAACTAATATTTCGATTTTCAGGTTGGAAGCCAATATACGAGGAAATATTTTATATGTATCCGGCGAAACACCTGCTATGGTATTTTCGGTATGCTTTACAACGATATGATTTCGAGGGGTTTTACGGAGTAATACTTCAGAAAAATTTAAAAGAATCGGAGTTATATACGGATTGGTAATAAACAGAGATCAACGATATTTTGACAAAATTCGCCTTTGATACTACACAGTAAGGCACTGTTTCTTAATTGACAATCTATTTTTTATTAATTACTGCTGAATGTATTATGGGATAGCGTAGTCTCATAATCACGGTTTTAATTGTGGTGATATCGAACTAATCGATCGTCTTATCCATGATTCCGAAAAGTACACTGGTAGCGGTAAAATCTGATAGGTTAGACTAATTCATCTGGTGGAATATTCTTTCCCAATCTTTCTCTAACACAGAAATATCATGGCTTAGCGCATACGTTCTGGCAGCTCTTTCACACTTACGTCTGTGTCGGTCATCCACTAAAAGCTTATTAATAGCTCGTCTCCACAAATCGTAACTCTCCATATGTTTTGTTTCTCCTGGGTTCTGTATCAAAAAGCCATAGTTTGTTTCAATTGCTTCATCTTTCCCCACCCAGTCGATATCTTGATCATCCCCTAGCATAATGTCTCTAATCGCACTAGAACAATCAGTTACAACTAAACTCTTACCCAGCAGCATAGCTTCTAGCATAGCAATAGGTAAGCCTTCCCAATATGACGTCAAGATAAACAGCTGAGAATTTTGAACAAAAGGATAAGGGTTTGTTTGAAACCCCAAAAAATAGACTTGAGCATCTGAATTGAAATCGTCTATTGAAAGATCATTTACGACCAACCCTCTCTCAATACATATTTTTTTTATGTGACGTTTCTTTTTACCATCTCCAAGAAGAACTAATCTTAAATTAGTTTGCACCTCAATAACATGGCTATACACTTCAATCAAACATTCATGATTTTTTTGTTCTACAAAACTCGCAACATTCACAACATAGCGAGTGTCTAAAATAGAATCACGATCATCATTAAACCGCTCTTGTGATAATTTTGTTATTCTTTTTATATCTATTGGATTAGCTAAATATCGTACACGCGCCTGAGTAACGGAGTAGTCTTTTACCATCTCTCTACAAATTTCGTTAGAAACACCTACAACTAGATGCGCTCTTTGATAAAGAATTTTTGCCAGAAAGCGTTTTAGATTATCAAACCGATGGCTACCATCATAATTTGAATTCAACTTGTTATGAACAAAAATTAAACGACTTCCACCTCCTATACTTAGGAGATTTGCGATGTTCGGACCCTCAAGGTGACTAATAGTAATAAGCGGTCTATATATAATCTTTATAAATTGGATATAGATTAACCTAAATATGTTTAGTCCCAGGGTAAATAGCTTTTTGTTAATTTGACTACCGGGCATCACATACAGGCGACTTTTTTCTGGGCAGATGTTTGTCTTATTCTCAAATAATATACAAATACTTTGATTAATTCGATCTGACATTAGTCGGGCGACATATTCTGCGCCACCCCCGGACAGATCAGTAGATAAAATCAGGACTTTACATCGCATTTAAAACTTGCATCGTGAACACAAAGTAGTTAACTAACTATTATCCAGCGAATATCCAACGTCTTGGTTGGCTCGTTTATATTCAGATACTCTACCTATATCTATCCAATATTCATGAATCGGATAAGCATTTACCCGCTCACCCTTGGCAACTAGACCGGAAAGAAGATCTGTCATGTCAAGAGGGCTATCTTCATCAACTGTTCGCACTACTGCTTTATCTAAGACATAAATACCAGCATTGATAAAACATTTGTGTGACGGTTTTTCATCAATACGACTCACTGTCCCACGTTCTAACCCAACTACGCCGTAAGGAATCTGATGTTCATATTCCCTAACACATACTGTAGCTACTCCACCTTGTTCTTTGTGAAATGCTAATAGGCGTCCATAGTCCATCCGAGTCATTAAATCCCCATTAATTACCATAATTGGGTAGTCAGCTCTCGCGGAGTGAATGAGGCCTAGTGCACCAGCAGTCCCTAATGGTTGGTTTTCCTCTAAGTATTGTATGGCCACATTCCACTTCGACCCATCCCCAAAGTAATCTTTTATCATTTGCGAACGGTAGTGTAAGGATATGAACAAATTTTCAAACCCTTGTTGCGACAATTGCTCCACTATAGCTTCTAGGATTGGTTTTTCTGCCACTTTTAGCAAGGGCTTTGGGGTGCTTTGGGTGAGTGGATACAAGCGTCGCCCATAACCACCCGCCATCAACAAAATCGAATTATTGTAGTTACTCGTCGTGTGCACAGATTCTTGGCCCAACAAACCGACAACGACACCATCATCATTAATAACTGGCACCCGAGCAACGAACCTTTGTGCTATAACTTGGCGAATTGTTTCTTGGCTATCTCTGGTAGTTGCAATAGCTGGTTGGTGATTCATGAGTTCTGAAACAGGCGTATCCATACTACAGTGCCTTATTAGCGCCCGCCTAATATCGCCGTCTGTTACGGTACCTAACAATTTCTGATTTTGGTCAACTACCAAACCAATACCAAGTATTCTATTTGCTTCTAGCACCTTAACAGCTATTTCCATAGTATCTGTTAAATTCAATGTCGATTTTTCCCAACCATCCATAACGCTAATCTTCTTAACCTTAGGGTTTATTTGTATATCTCACCAGGTGCAATTTCTTCAAAAACAGTGGCGCCCGCACTAATCAGCGCGCCGTCACCTATACTTATATTCTCTAATAGAGTGGCCCCAGCTCCAATATATGCATTTGATCCGATTCTTGATCCCCCACAAACCGTTACACCCGGCGAGATCCAACATTTCTCACCAATATCGCAATCATGGTCAAGTATGGTCCCAGTGTTGACGACGGAATCGCTACCGACTTTTACTCCATCCTGTAACACACACCCAGCCATAATTTGTACGCCTTCAGAAACGGTTACATTAGATGAAATAACGGCATCTGGATCTACAACAGTAACAAACTTAAAGCCACTATTTCTCATCCTATCGGCAATTTTCCATCGTCCTATCCGGCCTGGTAACACTCCGACACCATTAATTATTTCGATAGATTCAACAGACACTCTATCGAAGACCTCATCACCGCCAACTACTGGAACTCCAGAAACCAGCTTATCTATTTTGTATGCAGGATCAACTATCCCATCAATTAAGTAACCAAGTTTACGAAAACTATCTATGACAACTCGACTATGACCGCCTCCCCCAATTATGAGTACTTTTTTTTCTTCCAACATCATCTAATTTGCTCGTCTTTAGCATAAGATCTCTGTGAGACTTTTCCCAATATCTTCCAATATTCCATCGGACTGATTCCAATTTGAGGACGTTTAGATATCAAATTATCTATCGTAAAACAATCGCCCGCCTTAATCGGCACTTTGGCGTAGAGACTCTTTCTAACGGCACTTTGATTAACCAATTCAGAGGCTGTTGGTATTTTCAGCCCGTCTCCAAGTGCGAATTCTACCTTTCTCACTTCTCCTACCATTAGACCCAGCTCTTCAGGATTCAATGAGGCTCGATGATCTGGCCCTTCCAATTCTTTATCCAAAGTGAAATGTTTTTCTATTACAACAGAACCAAGCGCAGCAGCAGCTACAGCTGCAAATATACCTTCGCTATGATCTGAAAATCCTATTCTTACTCCGAATTCTTTTCTCAGAGTATCGATTGCTCGTAGGTTTAACTCGTTAATCGGTGTCGGATACTCTGAGGTGCACTGTAGGAGCGTAACTCGTCGCCTTAACAACTCTTGAACCTCATCAGATTCAAAAGATTCAAGAATATTCTTCGTTGAAGGATTTTGATTAGGGTTTAATGAGGCATGAGCAATCACACCAAGCGCAAGTCTTATTTCTTCAAGTGACGCAATCCCAGTTGACATTATTAAATTTCGACCTGTTCTTCCATACTCAAACAGCAAAGGACCGTTAGTTACTTCACCTGAGGGAATTTTCAGAAGGTCGATGCCAAGTTCGTAAACTATGAAATTCAGGCTCGGGATATCAAATGCACTTGACATGAATACCAATCCCTTTTTCTCGGAATATTGTTTTAGTTCTTTCTGAGCACTCTTGCTAAGTTCGAGGTTTTTCAGCATTTCGTATTGGCTTACTTGTCTTCCTACGCTTGCTGTCTGATAGGCTGCTTTAGGTGCTGCTGTTGTAACGAGCTCATCTGTATTGAAGGTCTGGAACTTTATAGCATCTACACCACTATCTGATGCAACGTCTATTAGCTGAAATGCAACATCTGGATCGCCATTGTGGTTTACACCAGCTTCGGCAATTATGAAAACCTCAGCACTCACGACATATACCCCCCTACCATTATGTATCAGACCTTAGATGGGACTCTGATGAATTCCCACTCTACTTATAAGAAAGACTGACATCGAAATCTGTCTTCTTGACAGTCCGTTTGGAATTTTCCTAAATGCACATTGCACTGCTTGGGATATTGACTAATCGACTCTCGATTGCTTCTGCATTTATCAAATCCGTTCTGTAACATTCTTGGTACATGGGAAGTAGATGCATCGGAGTCCACATAGCCCTGGTCATAACCCCACAGCTATTTGTATAAGCCAGAAACTCATCACGCTCTTCTACATCTGACAAAACAATTGAATTTAACCAGTAATTTGATCTAGTTCCCACCGGTTCGGACACAAACTGTACATCACTTTGATCAAACCATTTCTTATATTTGTGAGCAAGTTTTCGTTTTTTTTCAACAAAGTTAGGTAACTGCTCCACCTGGGCACACCCTAATGCTGCGTTTATGTTAGGCAATCGATAGTTATAACCAATCTCATCGTGAAGAAAAAGCCAAGGATGAGACTTTTTCGCAGTTGTTGTGAGGTGTTTTGCATACCGAGCCAATTCTTCATCATCTGTAATCAGCGCACCGCCGCCACCAGTCGTAATAATTTTATTACCGTTAAAACTAAGTACCCCTATCTGTCCTATACGACCAGAGTGGGTACCACTCACGAAACTGCCTAATGATTCTGCAGAATCTTCAATGACTAGGATGTTATAAGGCTTACAAATTTCCTGTATGGCTTGAACGCGAGCTGGATGCCCTAAATTATGAACTGGCAAGCACGCTCGAATAATTCGACCTGACTCTTTATTCCAACAAACTTGGTTGTCACGCAACTCAGCATACTGGTCCAGAAATTGTGAAAGACTTTCAGGCGAAAGACCTAATGTATCCCACTCCACATCTACAAAGACTGGTCGTGCTCCACAATAATGAATTGCATTGCATGTAGCGACAAATGTTAGTGGTGAAGTGATAACTTCATCTCTGGGATGAATGCCACTTACCAACAAAGCAATATGTAAAGCTGATGTCCCATTTACAGTAGCAACCACATACTTCGCACCAGTATATTCTGATAATCTTCGTTCAAATTCATCAACATATTCCCCAACTGATGACACAAAAGTGGAATCTAATGTATCTAAAACGTAGTCACGCTCCTTACGGCCAAAACAAGGTGCATGAAGTGGGATGAATTCTTTTGTTTTAAAGATTTCTTGGACAAATTCTACAAAATCATGACGGTACAGCAGTGACTTCATTGTGCAGTTTCACCAACACTATTAAACACGACTTGACGATACCACTTCAATGTCTTCTCAATTCCCTGCTCTAACCCAATTTTTGCTTCGTATGCAAGTAAATTTCTGGTCCGATTCATGTTTGGAGCTCGCCTACGCGGAGAACCTACCGTTGGGGTCATAGGTTTAATGATTAAATTCTTACCAGTCAAACCTATACAAATTTGTGCTAGATCTCTCATTGCTACTTCCGGACCTTGGGCGCCAAGATTAAGAGTTTCTTGGTCGCATGCGTCGGTATTCAGCATTCTTTTTAACATTTCGACTGCATCGTCGATGTAACAAAACGATCGACAATGGTCGACTGAATACACTTCAAGAGGTCGAGGTGGATTTAGATTCCAAACTTTCATAAGTAATTCCGGAATCACGTGAGCCATACCCATACGAGGACCATAGATGTTGTGTGGCCTAAATATTGTAAATGGTACACCAGAATGCTGACACATTACCTCTCCAACGATCTTTGATAGCATATAGGTTGTACGCGGGCTGCTTAAGTCAGAGAGAACAATATTTGCCGCCTCAACCGTTGGGATCTTCAGACCGTATTTTTCAAGCGTGCCAGCATAGACTTCACTAGTAGACGCAAATAATAGTCTGTTTAGATTGCTCTGTCTCCTCGCCAAACTAATCACATTCTGTAACATTCGTATATTTGTATCCATAACTTCATATGGCCTATTCAGAACATGCTTTACGCCAACAATCCCAGCCAGATGATAAATGGCGTAATAGCCGCTTCCAAGAAGCATCATAGATTCCTCGTCGCTAAGGTCTAATGGAATCAAGGACACACTTTCTTGAGAAAGCAATGTTTCTAAATCCAAATCCTTGATTCCGCGAGCAAAGTTATCCACTAAATCAACTTTATACCCGTTACTTACCAAGTGCCGGGCAAGATGCAGACCAATAAAACCGGCGCCCCCTGTAATTAGAATACGATTACTCACAGGCCATTACCTCGACCTATTGTTTCAACAATCACCCCAGACTCACGACAGATGCGTCTTTGGTTTTCACTAATAACATTTACTGCATCTAAAACTACTGGCCGGTTACCTTTCAACCATGTCAACACGTCAAGCTCATAGAATTGACTGTGTGCAGTCGCAAATACTACTGCCTCATACTCATCTGTATCTGGGAAATCTGACAATAGTGGTTGCTCCATTTCTGACCAATAGCTCAAGAACGGGTCAAAACACATTACATGTGCTCCTCGAGCTGTCAGAGTGCGAACCAATAACTCAGAAGGAGAGAATCGACTATCCCCTATATCTCCTTTATAGCTCACTCCCATAATTAGTATATTTTTCTTTTCTAGTTCGTTATTCATAAGAATAGAAAGGCGACGAACAGTATGTAGGGGCATCTTTTGGTTTACTTCCATAGCCAGTTTTGAAAAGACAAATTCAGGGCCATCGATATTGAATAAGCTACCTAGTGATGCTAAGGCAAATAAGGGATCTTTGGTTAAACAATAACCCCCCACTCCAAGACCTGGGAATCGAATATTGGAGTGAGTTGGCCTTACACGAACTGCGTCAACTATTTCGTATAAATCTACGCCGATTAGCTCAGAATATTTTGTCCATTCATCAATAAATGCGATATTTACAGCTCGATAAGTATTCTCCAATACTTTAGTTGCCTCGGAAGCTGTCATGGATGCCAGACGTTTAAGTGGATACTGATCTACGTTTATTAGGGTACTTAAGAAGTCTTCACATATATCCGCTGCGCGGATAGTCCTACCAGCATATACCCTCCAATAATTAACCAGAGAATCATAATACCCAATCCCAGGCATGACACGCTCAAAAGAGTGCGCTAGATAAACTAAATCTTTTTCTATTTCTCGCTTTTCCAACTCATCGCAGATTATTGGCCAAATTACTTTTTCACAGGTTCCGGGTGGAACTGTTGTCTCAATCAAAATTAACGCTCCAGGCTTAATCTTGCGAGCAACAGTTCGGATGGCAAGTCCAAACCCTGGCATATCCAACTGAATGTCCCCATCTACAAGTGCAACATCTAAGGGTAGATCCACAATAACGATATCTGCTAATTCATAAGATGATTCGTCTGTAGTCGCGACTAGATTTCCAACTTTCTTCGCTTGTAAGAAGGCTGTAACCATTTTCTGGTCTGCTGTATTGAATGGTAAAGTTCCACTATTTACTGCATTAATCTTCTTCAATCCCTGCTCAGTAGGTAGATCAACTCCGGTAACAAAATACTTTGGATCCCCTTTCGCAGTCTTAACATTAGATAGCGCTATTGCCATAGCTACACCAACGAATCCTAGACCTTGAATACAAACCTGTTTCACTACCTATTCCCTATTAGAACGTCATTAATAAAACAATATGTTTAGCCGAAGCGCAGAATCTACTCATCAAACTATGGTAATCAGAGAAACTAGGCCTCCTGTCCTGATTGCCCTCTATATTCTGGATAGTCTAAGAGCTTCGACCAGCAAAATTTCCCAGGTATTTTCACCAGAGAGACTGGTATTCCCAACTGCCGACCTTCTAATCCGACACTACTGTAAGTTACATAAATTCGGCCTACAATTGTCAGTAAATCTTCTATTGGTTTTTCAACGATTAGTAGATTCGAGATATCAGGTATCGCACTTAGATATCGCTTATCCGACCGCGGATGAGGCTTCAGATAAAATGTTATGTCTTTTTTTTCTTTTACCAATGGTAGAAGCGTTCTAACTAGCGAGTCCCCATCATGTAGTCCAGTCGCTATCAATGCATACTCCTTTTGGCATGTGGGTTCAATTCCGTCTAAATAGGAAAGTCGATATATTTTTTCCAACACCTGTACATTTTGATAGCCGTTATGCTTATAGATTTCAGCACATAGCTCGTCTTCCGCAAGTACACGATCAGGTATGGGGCAGTGCTTTATGTAAGGAGGTCTGGTTCTCGCTTCGCCGGCAGCTAAAAAATAGTTGATGAATCGCCAAGAGTAATCCCCGTGATTAAATCCCGTTCGGTATATTGTTTGATCTAAGTTCGCCACAACTGCTGATATCATTCTACCAAACGAAAACTCGAAGTTAACATACACAAGTTCCCGCATATTCGAAGTTTTAATCGCCTTTTTGAATGCTCCAGATATTAAAACTAACCTCGCGATGCGACTAATAGACTGTATGAGTTCTTGTTTAATGAACCCCGAAATATCGATATGCCTAAATTGAAAGGCATTATGTCTTTGAGAATACAGAAACTTGTAACAACGACATAACCAAAAACATCCAACGAGTACATCAATAAATCGTAGGTAACGATCAACTAATAGAAATGATCTTGTCGGTAGTTTCCTGACATATTTGAAATAAGCAATGGGAGATACCTGCTGTTGCATTCCGTCCGCGATAATTGTGACCAAATAATTGTCTTTTTCTCTCGCATGTTCTCCATATCGAATATCCGTAAGGTTGCTAGTGAATGCCTGTGGATAGTATGAAAAATAGTACTTTTGAGATTCTGATGTATCCTTGGCGCCTTCATTTGGTATACACCAATTAATAACCACAACCAGCATAACCTCAATAAAATACTTTGCGTCGGCCATCAGTCGCCGGCCAAGACTTATTCTTAAGGGCCGAGTTTGACTGCATTTCATGATTGCTTTGGGGTAGAGACATTTAATCGCGTCAGCGAATGCGCTATCTAGTCCAATTAATTCAACTTCATCTATGTTAATACCCCGTAATTGCTGTTGTATAAGTAAAATATTCGCTAACGACTCATATGTATCAAATAACTCGCTCCTTTTGTTCGACAAATCTGACAGAAAAAATAGAGACAACCCATCTTTGATGAGCCTATTTTTTATGAACACTGAATTTAGCGAATAAATCCAGTCTACATAGTCATCCCGAATTGACAGTGTGATTTCGTCTAAGCTTTCACTATCATTAATATTTATTAATTTGTCTCCAAGTAACTTACCAATACCAATCTGGTAACAATATGTGTTTTGATCGTCAGTCTTTAGAGACAAGTCGCTGTCTCCTCGATAAATAACTATCTTGGCCATGTTGGTTTGTGTCAGGAATATCGTTAACGAAAAACGGGAATTTTATAAACGGGCACCATGCATAAGTGCGATTGCGCCAAATATTGATATAGTTACTATTTCGAAACAACGTTATCGTAGATTAGAGGACTGTTACAGAAACACTGATGGCTACAGTTTTCCTAATTTGAGAGACTATTTTCTTGGATAATTTATAAATTAAGCACTATGCAAATTAGTTTTGAGTGTGTCCTATCCACCGTCTGCACTGTATTCACCTATTCATCGTCTTGTAGTTGATGCACTTCTTCCACAATTTCTAGGATACCTTGACCAAGATCAATAAATTCCTGGGATACAAGTTTCCGTGACTGTTTGGGAGTGTATCGATATGGCGTCATACTATAATGGTAGGTACTTTTATCAGTCTCAACGTAGTCAACAACTTTTTGGCTACCCGCAATTTCAAAAATCATCTCTATTAATTCATTAGAATTCAACACTTGGGTGCCAGTTATTATTATTGCTTGGTTTCTGTACTGATCATCTAGGACCTCAACAGAAAGCCGAGCTGCATCCTGGACGTGTACATATTCTCGCCGCTCTCGTCCTGTACCATCGTATTTAAGCCTACCTTCTTTAACAACTTGTCTAACATACCCTCTCAAACCATTCCAATCTTGAGCCCTAGGACCATAAAGAGAACCATATCTCAGTAAAGTGTATTCCAGCCCATATTTTTCATAGTATGCTTCAATTAGTGTCTCAGCTGATTGCTTTGTCGCTCGATAAAACGACCCATAGGGACTATAGACGTACATGGTAGACGCATACACAAAGCGTCTAACATTTAACTTCGATACAACATCTAATACTGAGGCAGTCCCCATTATATTTAAGTTGATTGCATCTAAAGGGCGATTACTTGCCTCATTAATATCGGAGACACCAGCAAAGTGATAAACAATATCAGTATCATTCAGGGCACAATTAAGAGCATCTACGTCAAGAATATCTCCTTCAACCATAGCCTGGTCGGGTCGCAGCCAAGGAGATCGTCTCCTATCGAATATCGTTACGTTATAGCCTTGCTTACTCAACTCATCCGCTGTATGACTACCAATAAATCCGGAACCACCTATTACGACAACTCTTTTCATTATTAGTTCAATCTCTTTTCGCTCTGATTTTGAATTAGATATTCTTCTTCAGGCACCAAACTAACAAGTGGCGCGCCATTTGCCAGCCTAACTGCCTCCTCTACTGCTTCAATTTCCATAGCTGCACGACAATCTTGAGACATCGACCCCATGTGTGCTGTAAGGATGCAGCGATCTATTTGAGCTAAGGGACCGTCGTAGGGCTCTTGCTCAAATACGTCAAGCGCGACACCAGAAAGATGCCCTGTCCTCAGAACACTTTCGAGGTCTTTTTCGTTAACGATACCTCCTCTCGATGTATTGACTAAACACGCCCCTGGCTTCATCGTTTCTAGGTCTTTCGTCGTAATCATATTTAACGTTTTAGCAGTAAGTGGTACGTGTAATGAAATTACGTCCGCATATTTGTAAATCTCATTTTTATTGCACCACTCTACGCTTTCTGACTTAAATTCCTCTGGCACTCCTACATTAATATCGTTAATCAATATTTTCTTACAACCAAAGTTTAGTAGGTGACTAATGACTAAATTTCCTATCCTACCGATACCGATCACCCCTACTATAGAATCACATATCCTTTTTCCAAAATATCGATGCCATACACCAAATTTCATCCTATAATTCGACAATTGAACATGTCTCAGCAATGACAACACCAATGCGATAGTCAGCTCTGCCACTGCTGGAGACGGAGCGTCTGGGGTGTAAGATACTTTAATATTTCTTTCTCTCGCAGCCCAAAGATCTACACTATCTAGGCCAATACCAACTCTAGCTATTAGTTTTAGTTCAGAGGCCTTATCTAAGACCAAATCCGTTATCTTTTCCGTACCAGCAATTAGAATTTCATGCCCTTGTATTAAATCAGCCAACTCTAATTCGGTGAGCTTACGGCCAATTGGATTGATATTAACCTCTATTCCCGCAGCTTTTAATAGTTCCAGCGGCTTGGAATCAATTTTTCCAAAAGGTACTGTAGTAATAAGTGCCTTCACATCTTCCCCGATCTCTTAGGAAATCTAAACCACCACACGATCTTGATCGAATGCAATCAATTAATCTAGAACGGTGGCGCCAGCGCAACCAACTTAATTCTTAGCAGACGTTTCTGTGTTGCATATCGTAGACAACCTGCTTGCAAATCCACGACCGTTTTCTTTCAGTCATACAAATGTCTAAGGTCGTCGTTTTCCATAATTGACTCAACAAATAACCGACGTGACTCAGTATCAACACTATAAGAAACTGTATCTATTTCTACCATCCGAACAACCCCATCGTTTTCTACAATCCGCAACATATCGATTGACTCACTTCTTTCGAGAGCTGTTTCCGCCATTGAATTAAATTCAATTAGATAGTCTCTTCTATAAGGGATTATGCAGACTTGTTTATACATAGGCGAGCCGAATACACCTCGGGTCTGGGAGGGTATCGGTGATCTAGAAAAATAGATTGCGTTATTACTAGCATTGACAACAACCTTAATTTCATTTGGATCCTCAAAATCCTCTATGCCGTCCATCTTTGCCATCAGATTGACAACATTAACTGAAACATCTGAGAACGGCTCTATCGACTTGCTGATCATTGATGGTGTAACTAGCGGCTCATCTCCTTGGACCATAACTACGATATCTACTTTTTCACCCAAGTCTGATTCTATTTTCAGCATAGCTTCGGCTGTTCGGTCTGATGCCCTTTCATGAGTATTTGCTGTCATAACGGCATTGCCACCGATTGAGGTTATATAGTCGTAGATTTCCTGATCACAGGTAGCAACATAAGTGCCTGAAAGCTCGTCACACATCTGTGTTCTATAAAAGCAATGACCTACCATAGGAACTCCACAAATTTTTGCCAATGGCTTGCCTGGGAACCTCGAAGACCCCATGCGGGCTGGAATAATCGCGATAGCCTTCATTTACGCACCTTTTTTATTTCAGCCAAGCCAGTTCGACAACTTATATCTATCATACGAATATCAAGGCTATAGGCAATAAACTCATTTCCTTGCTCAACAAGTCTCAACAATTCCGCGGGATTTGGCTCAATTAAATGAACACCACCCGGTACTTTTAATCGTTCTGCAGTTACCCTAATCCTATTCATTGCCTCAACGAATTTTGGATCTTCAAATTCACCAGGCATTCCCATTGATCCAGACAAATCATACGGGCCGACGATATAGGCATCGACCCCATCCGTAGTTAGTATTTCTTCCAAATTATTTACTGCGTCTATGTGCTCGACTTGCACAACTACAATTGCTTCACTTTCTTGCCAGCTTCTGTACGTTTCGAAACTACTTCCATACCCTTGAGCCCTGGCAAGACCTACACCCCGTTTGCCGGCAGGTGGATACCTAACAGCGGCTACTGCGGCTCTAGCATCATCACCTGAACATACCATGGGAACAACTACACCGTACGCACCGGCATCCATGACCCGTTTAATTTGTTCAGAACTGTTTGACGTTAACCTCACTAGTGGTATAACACCTTTGAGATCTATTATTCTAATTAGATCCTCGGCTTCTCTAATTGTTATTGTGCTGTGCTCTAAATCAACTGTCAGCCAATCGAACCCAGTTTCTGCCATTATCTCTGCTATCGCTGGATGACCAAGAGTTATCCAGGAACCTATAGATGTTGTATCAAACAAAAGCTCTTTGGACATTACCTTACCTCACTAGTGATAACTGTCAGTTGAATAGTGTACTTACTAACGCTGGCCACACTCCATCAACATTATCTTTTCTAATTGCATAGTCTCTCAAATCAAGGTTCGACCACGAATTGCCTTCTTCCATAAACGAATCTAGCACGTCGTTTATTTGACCGCTTAATGCTTCACATAGATCTATAGCCCTGTAATGACATCGCTTTCGAAGTAATTCGGTGTACCTCGAACCCATATTTCTTAAGCCGATATCGAAAAATATTACAGGCTTATCGGAAAATACTGCGATTGATGCCGCAGTCGAGTAATAGTCAAGAATTAGTAAATCATATTTACCGATACAATCCTCCAACCAATCGTTCTCTACTCTCACACCAAGCTCTGGTTTAATTGACTTAGGATGATTTTTGATTGTTAGATTTGGTATAGAAGATACCAAGTGTTTTTGCCAATACTTGTAGAGACTATCTTCTAAGCCGCGAAATGGACCGTAATGATTGTTGCCCGAGTACATGGTTGGAATATATAGGCTACGACAACTCTCAACTTCAACCGCAGTAATATCTGGGTCCTCACGATACAGTCTTTTGATAGTCCGTGAAGATCTACGAAGTATCTGATGCGGGTTAATTAGAGGTTTGTTAAATTCATACCCATCTTTTTGTTCACCATAATCCAACAAAATTGAACACATTCCTAGATCAGCATAACCAAATAAGGGTTCGTTAAAAACGGTATTCGTTATTTCGCCGTGAGTAAAGCCAAGGACGGGTTTATTTTGCATTAAGTAGTTCGCAGCGAGTTTTCTATTTTGAAGCACCGCGCGGGTACCGACGACCAATCCCTTACTTTTCGTTCGGGCCTGGTCGGCAGTAGCGTGTATCTCCATATATCTCTTCCAGTTATCTAGCAAAACATCTGGATTTGTGATGTCATATTCTTTAGAACACTCAAGGATTGTAGTGCTTAACATATCTGACTGCAGATCATAACGAGGGAGATAAGCCCGATCGAATGCCTGATAAGCCGTAAATAAAGAGAAGCAATTCCTTAACAGGGCAGCATCTATACGTCCTAGTGGTATGGCTTCTCCAACGGCTAAAGGTACAACCGGAACCTGTCGTAGCCGTTGCCTTAGGGAAGCAACTCTCGATCGACCAATGAAATCACTAACTGGAAAAGGCTTAATTGCATAGTCTCTGTTTACGTACGGAAAGCAGGCATCTTGGCAATACTTATTGATAGACTCTCTCTGTATCACGATACCAGTAAAGTGAATCATAAGATCGTGAAAAAATATTCCGATTACATTGCCGTATGGCCCGTAATCGTCCGCTACATTCTTGAAGATCGTTCGGAAGTATCTATATATCTGAATTGATGCCGCGTTGATCTCAATATAGCGCCGTGATGCAGCTATGAATTGATTTTGGAGCACATTAATAACTAATCAGCAGCAGAGATTTATCGTTCATTTTTAGCACAACCATCCTTACACTGATTGACGGATACTTTGTCCACACTGAATTTCCAAATCGCTCGTTCAATTTTTCTTGTTTTACCATCATTGAGCTAGGTTTTCGCTAGATATTCTGGTCGGAGTATATCGAATAGGTTCTCACCTAAATATAGTCCGTCCTTATATGCTGATTCACGTAGTGTTCCAACTAGAGTCATACCGAGTTTCTTTGCTAAGGAAATCATCGCTGTGTTTGTAACATAGGTTCCGCAATAGATTCGGTGAAGATTAAGTGCCATAAATCCATGCTCTAATATTAATTTCCCTGCGCGAAAGCCAATTTCTTTTCCTCTTGCCGTTGACGACCCAACCAAAATAGCAAATTTAGCAGAATGCGAAAACCAACAAATATCGAGAAGAGAAATATTTCCTACGTGTTTACCACTACACCTCTCAACAATAGCAAGTATCACATCATTTTCCGATACTCTTGCATTTTGAATGTATTCCCTTGCTTCATCACGAGAATACGGAAATCGATGATGACTGTTACCTTTCGAAGTCTCCATATCATTTAGCCAATTGGGATAATCTCCTTCGGCATCACTCAACTCCAATGGCCGGAGAATTATTTCACCGTCTTCAAGAAAGTTCACGATTCATCCTGTGACTTTAATAACAATTTCAATAAGTTGCTCAATATCTCGTTTTTTGTGCGGAAAACGGATGTGTTCATTGATTATCATAGTTTTTTGATGGAGCAGCTCAGCTACCGAACAAGTACCCTTTTCATATCTAGCCGTATGGCCTCGGTTTTCTGGTGCTGAAAATGGATACGAGTGCTTAAAAAGTGATTGCTGTTGATACAAAGGCTGCAGGTAAAGTGGTTCTACGTATCCCTGATAAAATAGTGCCCCTTCCGCGTTCAATGCAGCAACAAATTCTTCCCGCTCTACCCCCGCAATTCCAGACTCATATCTAAGTGGATACACATAGTAAGTGCTATAGCACCCCGGGCGCCCTGATAGTGGATGTAGAAATGGATGATTATCTAGTCCACGTGAAAATACCTCAACTAAATCGAGTCTATGGTCATTAAGTTTGTTAACCTTTTTTAGTTGCTCACGCGCAATAGCTGCTTGTAATTCGGTTAGTCTGAAATTAAACCCAAATATGTTTACTACATTTTCATATTTTGCCGGCCCAACCACAGCTTCGCCGTGATTTCGAATTAGTGCCAAACGATATGCAAGTTCTTCGTCGTCAGTAATACAGATTCCACCTTCACCAGTTTGAATTGATTTGTTTACATTCAGACTAAATACTCCAATCGCGCCGAATGTACCTACATACTTATTGTTATATTTCGCACCGTGTGCTTGGGCACAGTCTTCTATTACCTTTAAATCATGTTGTTTGGCTAATACCATAATTTTGTCCATATCAGCAGGTATACCAAATTGGTGCACCACCAGTATGGCTTTAGTTCTGTTGGATAGTGCCCGTTCTATAGACTTGACATCCATACAGCCTGTTTCTTTTTCAACATCCGCAAAAACCGGAATTGCACCAAACAACAGTGGTGCCATTGCACAAGCTGTCATCGTATATGGAGACACTATAACCTCATCACCATAACCAACCCCTATCGCACCAATAGCCGCATAAAGCCCTGACGTTGCGCTATTTACTGATATTGAGTGCTTACAGCCATAGTATTCACTCCATTCCCTTTCCAACCCCTGCACTTCAGGGCCTCCATAAAATGAAAAGGGTGGGTCGGGAGTATGCGAACCTTCAAACTTTGATAAATACCCACTATCAAGAACCCTTATGATCGCATCCTTTTCCTCATCCCCAGTAGTAATGTTATCCAGCCACGACGCTGTCCTAACAGGTTGACCGCCATTTAATCCCAAGTTAGATCTTTTAAGGTCTAGATACATGAATTTACCTGCCAAATACTTCTTAGACTAGCTGCAACATCTCTGAGTAGGTAACCATTTAAAGTTTCAATATCCCTAGTCTTTAGGTAGCTTGATAGTATGTCCATAGCGCGCATCATCGGCGACTTCCCATTCATCGATAACTCCATACTTTTAGGCACTAGCACTCTTTCTCCCACTGAATTTTCTATACACGCCTCCCAAATATATTCCTGTTCAAAATTACGCACGATTAATCGCCCGGTACTAAATCGGAATTCTAAATCAAATATTTGATAATGCTTGTCATCCCATCCCTGAAACAATACTGATCCGTCATTAGTCTCTAATTTAGCTTTTATTGTTAGAGTAGGATCGTCTGTGTTTTGACTGGCGATTCGCTCGATAATATTTAGACATACAATTTCTATTGAAAATAGATATCGTATGGTATCAACTAAGTGCACACCGCTATGCACCCAACCACCGTAATATGAGCAATCAATACCTAACAACTCACCGAGTCGACCGGCTTCATACTTTTCTTTAACTGCTGCATACAACGAGTGAAATCGGCGACTCTGATTAACAACTATTGGGACGTTGGCGCTATCAGACATTTCAAGCAGTGATTCCAGTTCCCTACTATTTTGGCAAGCTGGCTTTTCTAGAAAGATAAGTTTTGGGGGGACATCTACACATCCTAGTATCAAAGATACTATTGAATAGTGGGTATCATCAGGCGTTGCAATAGAGATGATATCTGGCTGAACAGCATTTAATACAGTTACAAGATTAGTATCAAAGTGTATAACTTTTTGTAACTCGGCAAATCGCTCAACCGTTTTTTTATTGCTATCGACACATCCGGACAAATCAAACATGTCATGATTGCGATAACCTGCTGCGTGACTAACAATTGAATCGGATGTTCCTATGTCATCATATAGACCTGCAATTGTTCCACACCCTACTATTACTGCTGTATACATTACTATTCTCGATACTCTTTCCAGCGTCGTGGTACTTGCCTATTAATGTTAGAAATTTCGGGATTGCCATCCATAAATTCTATTATTTCCTCCAACGTAAAATCAGCTCGCCCCGAGAAGTGCTCTATCACTCGAGAAATAACTTGGAAATCTTCACTTGTATCTACTTCTAACTCGAGATCAGGTCTATGATGTCTCGCTGGAGCCTCTATATTGGTAATTTTATATATATCTGGATTCTGCCGAATGAACAATGTGCCATGTTCTCTCTTGAGATCACTTCGTGGTAAGCGGTCTGAAGAATCGGAAAGCGCCTTTTCACTAAACACTTCTACTTCCATTCCTGGTGGATAGGTTGTCTTCAGATCATTGCCAACATAATCGTATCCTGGGTTCTTTGCATAGTAATCTACTACTTGATCAATAATTTCAGGATCGATTAGAGGACCATCGCCAAATACTTCTACTCCAACGGTTGCAGCCATTGATTTGAGCGATTGTAGAGTCCTATCTAGAACATCTGACTCTGAGCCTCGAAAGCATGCCACTCCTTCTTTTCGGCAAAATTCCTCTATTACATCATTTTCGACAGCTGTTGATGTTGCTATGATAATTCCATCAAGGGTTTTCGATAGTCTTAATCTATCTAACAAATGCCCTAACAAAGGCCTACTACGTACTGACCGCATTACCTTTCCGGGTAATCTAGTAGACCCCATACGAACTTGCACAGAGGCTATTGTCTTCACGAAAATCCCTTTCGATCAATAAAGTGCTGGTTGTTATTGTTACCGGTAACCTGTGAATTACTAACTTACAAACTCCTCCATAACCTCAGATACCAACTTCGCTGCATCTGTACGAGCAAAGTCCGGTGCTAGGATACATTCTTTCTTTTCGTTCGTTCTAGTTCTTTTAAACCACAATTTAAGATCATCGGTATTGTGATAACAAGGAATGAGACCTTTTCGAACTGCGGTACAACTTATGTTTCCATACGCATCTGGTTGATAAGATACTGTTGGCGTACCCAAAAGGGCTGCCTCGAGTAATCCCATCGACTTTCTTCCTATTACGATATCACTCCACCAACAAAGATTCTGTAACTCCTCATTTTCAATAACTAACCAATGTATATTTTCACTGCTGATAGGTAGACATACGTTGGATTCGGATCTTGGATGAGGCTTTTCGAACACAGTACAACAAGGGTATTGGTCTAAGAGAGCTTGCTGAATATCGTTCCGTATATCTTTATCGTCATAGTGCAAAACATTTTTAGATTTATTGTTATCAGAAGATACTCCTGGACGTCGATCTGATAGCTCCTCGCTTATGTATGTAACGAACGGTCGAGGGTAGGTCCGATCAAATTCATTAATACGAGATAAATTGTTGCTATGATAAGCCTCTCTTTTTTTTACCAGGCTAGACAATGCTGGACTTCCGGTAATTCGTAGACACTCGGCAGGCAAGCCTTCCGCTACGGCCTCTTTCAACGCCTGCTCGTCTGGGCAACAGACTACGTCGGGTAAATAAACGAGATCTCCCGATTCGTCAGCATAGTTCGCTCGATAATCGTACCACTCATCAACAATCGATACTGTCGAACAACTAAATGAACGTGCTGCGGTAATGATATACCTTTCTAGTGAATCCTTATCTATGCCGCGCCCACATAGCACGATGTCTGGTTTAGTTTCTTGCAGAATCTGCGTTGCATCCGATTCACCCAAGGATGGAACATGCCTCCAAATCGGCATCCCTGATCTTTCGAATATGGTAAGAGCTCCGTTTCCAGACAGAACCTTAAATCGGAATAACTCAGGAAACTCCTCTAATACAGCTACCAAGTTGCGAGCACCTCCCGCCTCGGTAGCACAAACTAGAACATCTATTTCATTCACACCCAACTTCCCCTACTGCTTGACTAAGAGAATATCACCTAAGATCAAACAATCTATATTAGTAGACTGGTAACAGTGAATTGCTTGTTTAGGAGTATTTACTATCGGTTGGCCTTTGACATTGAACGAGGTATTCAACAATACGGGGCAATCAGTAAGCTCTTGGAAGGAATACAACAAGTCATAGAACCTCGGGTTATTTTCCTTCCTAACTGTTTGAACACGGCATGAATTATCTACATGTACAGTTGCTGGTATCTTTTTTCGCGCAAGAGAAGTGGCTTGAGTTGCAATAAGCATGTGAGGGCTTTCTTGTTGGATCTCAAAATAATCAGACGCACGCTCAGACAACACAGCTGGCGCGAATGGGCGGAATGATTCACGAAATTTTACCCGACTATTAAGGTAGTCCTTCATGCCTGCTGGATACGGCCTAGTCAATATACTTCTGTTACCTAATGCCCGAGGCCCAAACTCTGCTCTACCTTGGAACCAGCCGACAATTTTTCCTTGTTCTAAGTGTTGCGCAGTAGCCCGAAAAATATTGTCAGGTATCTCATAGTCGAGTTCCAATTCTTCCAACAGATTTGTGATCTGATCATTACTGAAGCCGGAACCAAGATAAAAATTATGTTGTTTCTTTGGCTGTAAATGAGAGCGTTGTTCTGCAGTAGCTAGGTAACAGGCCCCAATAGCAACGCCAGCATCTCCACTTGCGGGTTGAACAAATATTTCATCGAAGATTTGTTGTCGTTCGATCTCTCCATTTAGAGAACAGTTCAACGCTACACCACCTGACAAACAAAGCTTTCTGAGTTTTGTCTGTCCGCTCGCATAACGTAATTGATCAATTACAACGTCTTGTAAACGTGCCTGCATACCTGCAGCAATATCCATGTGATGCTGTTTGATTTCACCGTCTGTATCACGTTTAGGGCCAAACACATCATAGAATTGGTCGCTTACCCAACTATCTCTCTTTTTATGATAGGTAATCCAGTTTTTTTCTACACGATAGTTATAAGCATCCGGCACTGTGATAATTTCTTCAAAAATTTCCTTATAAGTTCGACCTTCTCCTGGTACTTCGTTTGTAGGATCACCATAAGTTGCTAACCCCATCACTATTCCTTCATCACAATGGTGCCGCCACCCTAAATAGTACGTAACAGCAGAATAGAGCAATCCTAACGAGTCAGGGAAAACCGAACTGCCATGAATAACTTCTATCCTCCCAGACCTGCCAATCCCGATCATCCCTGACTGAACTTCACCGATACCATCGTAACTCGAAAGTAGAGCCTCGCTAAATCCACTGGGGTAATACGCGCTTGCAAGGTGACAAATATGATGATTGAAATAACTTATCCGGCCACCATAGTTCAATTTATTCCTAATCAGCGATTCGATCGAAAAGTTTTCCTTAATCTTCTCTATGTCATCGATAATCCTTTCCACTTTTGTAGGATCATTTATAGCAGGCAATAGATAAGCTTCTTTTATATGGTAAGTTGGATCAAAAGCAAACCCTACTTCACTAAGATCGGATTGTTTGATCCCAGCTTGTTGGAAACAATCCTGAACTGCATCAACCGGGAATAGTCGGCTGTGTTTATCCCCCGTATAACGCTCTTGCTCGCATGCCGCTAAAAGCTCTCCCTCCCGCATCAAAGCTGCTGATGTGTCATGCCCACCATAGTTGAGCCCAAGTACAATGAATTCGCCTGGCATAATGTTTGTCCTATCCACTTTCTCTCAAATACAAGCACAAATACATAACACTTATTTCGAGAAATGAATCACACATTGATGCCCGTCTCAAAAATAGTTGTCGACAACAAATCAGTTGGGTAGTTGGTAGGTTTCTATTAGATCCTGAGATCTTAATATTGCGACCATCTCTTTGAGGTCCCTAAAACGATAACCACTTTGCTCGGCAATACTTACCAAGTCGATATCGCCATCTGCGAGAAACATCACCCAAGTTAGCAAATCAATATTTTGGACTTCTTTATGATCAAGTTTAAAAGACGAAGACTTCTGATTGATCGCTCCGCCAGTAGTCGGGTAAAGCCCGCGAGAACTCAACTGTGGCTCGCCAAACGGCACCTTTGATTTAATCTGTTCATTACTATCTAGAATTTCAATCGCATGTTGATAAATTCTAACAGACTCTAGTATTTGCGCACCGTTAACCAAATCAAGATTATCCATAGATGTATGATATTCGGGATATTCGTAATACTTATCCTTGGTTATGGTAGTTACAGGAATTCGAAACCCTGGAGATGAATACTGTCGTTCATCACTTCCATCGGGTGTAAAAGGATATCGAACCGGCTCAATTTGTTGATCTCTGAAAGCAAGCCGCACAGCCCTATCGACTAAATGATTTCCGACATAGCTTTCTTTATACCCCAACCTTCCCCTGCCCCCGCAACATGAAATCACAAACCCCCCCAAAATTTTTTTCATGATTTCTTGGTTATGATTCAAATACGCTATGGCACCAATAGTTTCAGGAACAAACACAAAGCGCCAGGTGTATTCGGGCTTGTCCTGTTCGATCATCTGTTTGGCTAGATACACAGTAGCCAATACTCCACTGAGATTGTCGTTTGCCATGGATGGATGACATATATACGTAGACACCAAATATTCGCGACTTTTTTTTCCAGGAATTACAATCTCGCCAATACTCATTGAGCCGCTATCGTCTATTGTTGAGTCTATGAAAACCTCGAGTTCACCCTTACTTTCTGATAGTGCTAAATTTTGTGCTCTAGTTACACAGAACCCCCAATCTTTCTTGTAATAAGTCGTGCGATATGGAATAGCGTCTGGAAATTGGTCTAAATAATGGAGGTTCTCTGCAAGTTGCTCATACTTCAAGAATTGATGAACTGGCTCGCTATAACCAACCACGTGAAGATTGGATTCACCCCAATCAACTAGCTTCACCCCCATACAATTTTTTATCCAAGCTGCCCTAATTGACCATTCACCCGGAATAATCCAATCATATACTTTAGTTTGGGAGGGGTATTCCTCAATACTGATTGGAACCAATTCTTGCAGAATTCGGAGTGTTTCTCGATTCCCATTACCCGTAATACTGCGAGAAATTGGAAACAATCTCTTTAGGTATTCGTCAATATTTGCCGGTTGAATTGGCGTAGTGATCAATTCACCATATCCCAAGTTATGATATCGTCTTCTTCTATCGTGACGGCTGCTTTACGTCCCACTACTTCATCGATATATTTCGGGCTGACACCATGAGCCGGCCTTTTCCAGGTTAGGTCTGCTTCAGAAACTGACGACCCTTGCGTGATTCGGCGCCTGGCTACCAGGCTGCGTCTCGCATTTAATCGTGCCGACTGTTCTATATCCAGTATATCTTTTTCTTCTCGGCCTATGATCGCTTGAACGTCTTCAATTCTAGTAAAAAACGCTCTCAAATCAGTCTTGTCCATCGCATGATAATGATCATTTCCTTGCAACAATTTATCATGCGTAAAGTGCTTCTCAATAATCTGAGCCCCAAGTAGGGTAGCTATCTCTAAATTTTTCATATTGCCGGGCATAGTGTGGTCAGAGTAACCAACTATTACATTCGGAAATGTTTTCCGTAATCCTAGAATCATCCCAAGGTTAGAATCACCATCCAAGGTTGGATAGTTCAAGACACAATGCAAAAGTGCAACGGGTATTTTTTCCAAACCTATCCACTCGAGAGCCTCAGAAATCTCGTCACTACTAGACGCACCGGTCGATAAGATTATCGGTTTCCCATAAGCAGCGATGTTTTTAATGAATGGTTTATTCGTTATATCTGATGAAGAAATCTTAAATACATCAACCAAATCAGAAAGAAAATTGGCTGACTCGAGATCAAAAGGTGTACTCATAAATTCGATATCGACAATGTCACATTGTTTTTTTAATTCTTCAAATTCCGGCTTCCAAAACTTGTCGTATTTAGAAAATAGTTCAAATTGGCTTTTTGTAGGTTCCTTAGTAGTATCCCAATAAGATGGTGAGTTTTTTGAGGCGAGCATTCCTGCTTTGTAGGTTTGGAACTTTATAGCATTTGCACCTGCCTCCGCAGCTTCGTCGATGAGTCTTCGAGCAATGCTCATATCACCTTCATGATTGACTCCAGCTTCAGCAATTACATAGGGTGGGGTTAGGATTGAGCTATCCCGCTCCACGCCATAGAAAATATCATTTATCTTCATTTCCTTAATTTAGTACAGTCGCATTTCTCTACGCTCTTGAACACGCTTATTCAACTTATCGCCTAATCGACCGGATAACACTTTTAGAAATCATTAATTCTTCATTGACCAACACCACTTTGGATGTCCAGGCCGAGAGTATAATTCGACATCACACAGAACATAATTTAGCCGGCGTGCCGAATCTATTTTGTATCTTTACACTTTTCAAATATTTTATCTAATAGACGTTGCTTATTCTCAAGAAAACAGAATTTCTCCTGCCTTGAAAATAACATATAACGAAATTGGCTATTAATTATCAGCCTCTCAAGCTGTTTCTGTACTTTTTCTAGCGACATACCCTCTACATAAGGTTCCATTTTTACGAATCCATTCTGTTCTCGGGCAAATGAATGAGTTTCTTCTCGCTCATGCTGAGGTATTACTATCCCTGGGATATTCATATGGGCTAGTTCATACACTGTTCTACCATTCGATGTTATAGCAATATCGGCGCTCTCCATAATACTTGAAATAACACCTGTAGCATGCGTCAAAGAAACTCCTGACGTTTCGGACACCATCTTTTTAAGGTGTGTGAACCCCCTGTAGCCAGGACCAGTGACAATTCGTACAAATACTTGGTATTTTTTACATATTTCTTTGATCCTTTCATAAACTATTCGAGATAGATCATGTTGATCAGTTCCACCGAATGTTAATATCAACTCAGACACAGAATTTCTAAAATTGTTGGGTCGAGCTTTCTCAAATTCTTCTCTAACAAAAAAATGTTCATAACCCCAAAGGATATTTTTCCCACTTAGTATGGAGTAATCATAAAGTTCATTTACGGTCAGATCAGCGACGCTGGCACCAGTTCCAAGGTCTTCAAAATTTACAACAACAATTTCCTCTTTTTTTAAATATTCAATATAATTTTTCTCAGTATTTAATACGTCATTGACGATTAAGTCCGGATTCAGACTTATAATCTTATCCGCGATGGTCGCCGTATCGTATACACCTAACCAATAAGCCGATCCAACAAGCTTTTTTACTACTGGTTCACTATCAACGTCGCACACAAATAAGATATCTTGATTAGCCATCCCATGGGCTAGAGATAAAGAACGGTAGATATGACCCATACCCACTACGTTGTTCCCAACTACGCGGAATACTACTCTCACTCTATATTCCCAAATCTACTTAGAGCGACTCTAGAACCTCCCGAATAGAAGATTCAACGAACTCAATCTGGTCATCGGTAAGGCTGTGCGCAAACGGGATTGATAACATATTGTCGAAAAACAAATCTGTGTTGGGGCAAAACGCATCTCCAAAACCTACAGATTGATAGAAAGGGTATCGATACAAAGGATAATATTGAACTGCACACTGAATTCCATAGTCGTGGGCTAGTGTTCTAATTATCTGGTCCCTTTTCCCCTCAGCTACCTGCGCAACTAAAAGGTGGTAATTGTGTCGTTCGGAATTGACACGGTGAAACTGCAGTAAACTCTGATCACTTAAACTATCGATAAATTTTATAGCCCGTTCCCTCTTCTCTACATTAATATGATCGACTCTCTTAAGAAGCTCGCTAGCTAAAGCGCATTGAATTTCTCCTAAACAGAAATTATTAGGCCAGATCTGGGTGCCTTCTAGCATCGGTATCACAAGATTCCCCATTGCTGGTAACCAATAGTCTTCTCGCTCCATTCCAAAATTACAATGCCCATTGTGGCGCAACATCGGCACGACGTCGACAAATCGATCGTTGTTTACTACGATCATTCCACCCTCACCTAGGGTTGTCATGTTTTTCTGGTCGTGGAAAGAAAATACTGCTATGTCTCCAAAAGTGCCCACTTTTCTTTCAGCTACTTTTACGCCTATCGCTTGTGCTACATCCTCAATAATTAACGTATTGTTTGCTTTCGCAAGTTTTACAATTTCTACCATGTCGGCGCCATAACCATAAAGATGTGGAACAACGATCGCTTTGGTCTGAGGTGAAATACATTTTCCAAGTTCCTTCGCATCCACTACACCAGTTTCTAAATTAATATCTGCCCAAACAATTTTCGCACCATGTTTTAGAAATGGATATGCGCTGGAAGTAAACGTATGCGCTGGTATAATTACCTCTTCCCCATCTTTGAAACAACACAGTTGCGCTGCAATCTCTAGTGCAGCGGTTGCATTACAAACAGCGAAAGAATGGTTTGTTCCAAGATATTCTGAAAACTTTCTTTCGAGTGTTTGCTGATGGACCCCTTGTGTAAGTGACTTCGCATTTCGCATAAGTCTCGTGACAACATCAATTTCTGCATCAGTATAGAGATGGGATCGATTCGAAAATGGAATTCTGTAATCAGCCATAATTATTTATTTAATAGTCCAGCCAGTGACTTGCCTGTTCCGATTTACATTCGGGCGAATATCTGTTTCACCTTTTCACGGGTGAGTATATTTTGAAAGTCTGCGCCTAGAGCATTCGTTAAAGGTTTTTCGTGAACTATGGTTGCCTTATAGAGGTTCTCAAACACATCTTCAGATAGGTTTAAACAGACATCTTTCGGCACATCAATTTCTTGCTTGTCAGTAAAAGCGATAAACTGATCGCGTTCTTTTTTGTAGAACTCGCTCAATGCCATAAGAGCGATGCAATTCGCGATGCCATGATGCAAACCAAGAACAACACTAAGGCCGGCCGAAAAGGGATGGACAACACCGACATAGCTTGTTGCTATTGCGCAACCGCCTAGATAAGAAGCCACCATTAAGTTAGCCCTATTGACATCAGACATCATTTGATCTGATTCGAATACTTGTCGACAGAGGCTCAATGCCTGTGTTGACATCGCGTCTCCAATAACATTCCTGTGCGAACCTCGTAACGATTCAGTACAATGAATATAAGCGTCCATTCCTGTATAAAAATACTGATCTCTAGGTACAGTTGCTGACAGTTCAGGATCCAATAACAGTTGATCAAATACAGTGAAATCACTATTCATTCCTAATTTTGCACCAGTTCTCGGGTTTGTCATCACGCAGGTGCGAGTCGCCTCTGCCCCAGTACCAGATATTGTAGGAATACCCACTTTGTAGACACCTGGTTGTTTTACCAGGTCCCAACCTTGGTAATCCTCTGCTTTACCGCCGTTGCCAATTAAATTAGAAATTGCTTTAGTTGTATCTAAAGTAATCCCGCCTCCAATACCGACAATAGCTCGAGGTATCGTGCTTCGTTCCTTGAGAATTTGAGCACACATAGTATCGATGTAGTCCGTCGTGGGTTCCTTTACTGTCGACACAAATACGACTTGATCGAATTCTTCGATGGGGAGTCTATCTACTAGCGACCCATTTACTCGGAAATAGCTATCTACAAAATATACGGTATGGCCATTTGGCTGGATACACTGGGTATTTAGAATTTCAGCTAATTTTCCTAAACAATTCTGTCCGAACATATACTTTGATACATTTCGTACATTATTTACCCCTGTATCCAACACGTTATTCATCGAATTTTCTCTCAAAGCATCATGATCCATACAAATCTATCTAAGCGCAGCGCACGTGTTTTCGAACCTATGATATATACTAACTTCCCATCTGATGCCCAAGTACCAATAAAGCATTTAAATCGAACCCTATATGATTTTCAAACAGTAAAATCTGAAATTATGGCTTTGATATCTCTATCTAAGCAGACATGGTTGCTGTCACTGCATTTGATTTCAGTGCGGTCTCTTCTCGACACCATCTTATCCTTTTTCAAGAGGTAAGCCTCGATGCTACGAGCTCCAATTATAGACTCCACAACGAAGCGAAAAAACGAGATCGCGGCGGCCCGTTTGAGTCTACATAAGGGAATACCGGTATTTTCTATAATCGAAATTAGTGTCGTGGCAGCCTGCAACAGACGATGTCCATTCTGTCCGGTATCAGATGACTATTACAAAAAACTTGGCCTGTCTGGAGTGATGAAACTCCCTTTATATGAAAAGCTATTGATCGATCTTGATAGTATAGATTACAACGGAATGATACTATTTTCTGGAGAAAGTGAACCTCTTTTACACAAACGACTAGATAGACTTATTAGATTAACCAAATCCACTCTGCCTCAATCTCAAATTGAGGTAAATACAAATGGTGATTTACTCACTTTAGAGAAGCTAAAAACCTTATTTGACTCAGGGCTCGATACGATCAGCATCAGTATGTACGATGGATCGCACCAAATTAATCAATTCGCAATGTTGCGTGATGAAGCTGAATTAACCTCAGAACAAGTACTACTAAGGCGCCGTTATTTCAAAGATGACAACTATGGCATAAATATGACCAACCGCGGCGGATTAGTTGATTCAGATGCTTTTAGCCAGAACAAGAGCGGCTCCTCAAATGGAAATTCGACTTTCCCTATCGAACAAGAGTGTTATTACCCATTCTACATGCTGACTGTCGATGTAGGTGCTAATGTCACAATTTGCTCACATGACTGGGCCAAGAATTATGTGGTTGGTAACTTTGCCAAAACACATATTTTTGACATTTGGCAAGGTACCCGGTTTGATCTCGCCAGAAAAAAACTTTCCAAATGCGATAGAAGCTTGCCATCATGCCGAGAATGTAATGCTATTGGTGATCTAATTGGCAAAGACAGTTTTGACGCCTGGCTGAAAACATATTAAGTATTAATTTTTAACATTATTGTTTAAGCAATCTGTGCTAAAAGCAAAACCCGGCGTTGCCAACCTAGATCGACTACGAGATATCGGAGCCGATAGGCATGAACCTATACTTTTGGATAAAAATGAAAGGACAACTCCATTTCCAGACGATTTTTTCAATCAGTTGATTCAATCAATTACACCTCAAGAATTAATAAAATATCCTGATCAATCCACTTTATACAACAAATTATCGAAATTTCTCGGTTTAGATAGCGAATACCTTCTACTCGTATCGGGATCTGACAGTGGCATAAAAACTGTGTTCGACACCTATGCCCAACCTCAAGATTGTGTCGTTAGCCTTTTTCCAAGTTACGCTATGGAACAAGTGTATATCAAAATGTTTGATTGTCAGAATCTAACTATCCACTTTGACTACAATCTAAATTTGTCGCTTGACTCTATATTAAATGCAATTTCCCAAAATATCCGAATCGTATTAATAGCTAATCCCAACCAGCCGACTGGCAAATTGCTATCATTTCATGAGATAGAACAGCTCGCCGAAACAGCTCGACAAACAAGTGATGCAATCGTTGTTATTGATGAAGCTTATCTTGAATTTTCTGACGGCAAAAGTTCTCTTCCTCTCGTAAAACAGTATCCGAACCTCTGTGTTTTGCGGACCTTCTCGAAAGCATGGGGACTGGCTAGTGTTCGGCTAGGGTACATCGCAGCCGATCCTTCAGTGGTAAGTCAATTGCAGAAAGTTAAAACTTTGCTTGACATCAACCTGTTCGCTATCAAAGCTGTGTCTCTTCTTATTGATAACTACCATTTAGTGGAAAGCCATATTGAAGAGATAAAGTTCTCGAAACGATACATCGGCAGTAGCTTATCTTCTCACAACATAGAATATTTTCTCGGGGACGCGAATTTTGTTCACTTTCGTCCACCCTTTTCTATAGATCCAGATCAATTTTCTACCGCCTTAGGCTCATATGGTTTTCGTGTGCGCTCTACTAACCATACAAATACTGTTTTAGACGGATGTATACGAATCACTATTGGATCACATCAGCAGATGCTAGCGCTTGCTTCAAGCATCTCGGAGTTGTTGAAGAATCACTAGCCCCAAAAAATAGAGCACTTTCACATAAGGGCGAAAGCTTTCCCGCCATAGTAATAAATACGATACATCACAAAATATGGGTTATCCGGCTAACGTATGAGTACAAAATCAATCTGTATTATTGGCGCATCTGGTGTTATCGGCTCGGCAGTTGCTCGGGCACTAGATGATCAAGGCTTTCATCTTGGATTGCACTACTGTAACAATATTGAGGCATGTGAACTTTTGTTATCGCAATGTAGTTCACCAAACTCTCATAAATTATTTCATTCTTCATTAAATGATCCCAATGATGGGAAACTCTTATTACAGTCAATGAGAGAAGAATTGGGTGATTTGTACGGACTTGCCCTGTGTGGTGGAAGAGTCCCATGGAAGAATGAAGAAAACCTAGCCGTAGAAGACTGGCAAAACGCATTTTTCGAACTTGTTATACAACCTTACGGTATGGCTTTGTATTTCTCACAAATATGTACCCCAAAATCTCGCATAGTAGCACTTAGCTCTATTAGCTCTAATTATGGGGGCTCCACTACTTCTAGACATTATGGAGCCGCGAAAGCGGCGTTAGAGTCTAGTTTTTATGGTCTTTCCAGAAAACTTACTCAAGAAGAGATGTGTGTAAATATCGTTCGCGCTGGATTTATTCTTACACCCCAACAAACAAAAGGTCGGTCTCCCCAGGAGATAGATGACCGAATCCAGAAAATACCTTTTGGTAGGGCTGGAAGCCCAGAAGAGGTCGCCAATGCATTTGCTTTTCTTTTTGGTAAGCAATCAGCTTTTATAACCGGTCAATGCATTACAGTTTCGGGCGGCGACTAGTTAAACGATAGAAAACTACAATTTAATCTTCATTTAAAAGTTTGTCGAATTCGCCATGGCTACACTTGTCGTTCTGGATAAATCGGCGAATTCTTTACAGCGTACGATATCGCACATCAAGACCGTAGGTAAAAAAACACAATCCCAACAGATTATCTTACTAAATTTAACCGACCTATCAGAAGTATTTGTATTCAAGCACCTAACCTTTGACCCCTCGCTAATAACTTATGTAAACGGTTTTGAGCTTTACACTAAAATCGACAAACAATTTATCAAAATAATAAAAACCTGGCTTGAGACTCTCGTCCACATTAATCCTAGCTTTCCGTTACTGGAGTACAGTCGGTTAAGTGAACAGAATTTTTCTATCGTTCCTTTTCAAAATCTAAAACGCCTACACCTTATATCGTATACGATCGACAAATACACCCCAAGCTCAGTTCTCTACATAGGCACTGGATCGATTTGTGATTGCATTCAATCACTTTGCCAACAGACCTCGACACCCTATGTCATCCATCCACCGCAGTACATCCGACCGTGGATTCGATCTATTAGTTCAATATATAAGGCCTTCCTAATTAGAAGCCACAACCTTTTCACAGAATTGATGCTCCTTATGTATATTCGAGTTTTTAGATACTTTAGGCGCGAAGAGGTATCTCCTAATCAAGGAGTTGGTATTTACGCAATTTATCCTACAAATTGGCGAATCAATAACAATACTCAAAGACATCAATACCGATACTCATACGACCTAGTCGATCATATAAATCGAAAAAACAAAGGTTACTATTTCGTTAGCATCTTGCGACAAAATACTGATACCTTACGATCCATCTATACTGGCATACGATCACTTCACAAAATCCAGGTTTCTGATTCTGACAACACTTATGTACTACTGGAAGAGTACGGTAGTCTTTCTGGCCTAATTAGATCCTATTTTGATTTCAAAGGAACAATAAACTGGTTTCGTTCTTGGGCACGTACTAAGCAGTCGAAGTACTGGCAATGTTTTGGTACCGATGTTGAACCTCTTTTGAAAGATATCTATTTTTCACCATTTCGAGAAATCCCCAAGAACTTATATACCGAACACTGTAGCCAAAATGCCGCCCGGGCAATTCAACCGAAAAGAATTTATATACCTGTTTTTGAACTCCTCGAAGGACGCGCAATAACCGCAGGCCACCATACAGCCAAAGTAGGTGTGATCGGAGTACAACATGGAATAATGTACAACCTACAAATACCTAGAGCTGTAAGTTCCATGAGTTGTATGTTAGGAACAAGATATTCAAACCAACTACCCGATCTCATTGCTGTAGAGGGTAAAGAAACTAAAACGATCTATTCGTCTTACGATTTTGCCGATTCCAAAATCCAAGTGGTTGGAGCTCCACGTCTTCAATTCGACCAAAATAGTTATGCTTTACCCACCAAAACGACAGTTGCGGGCAGACGGAATGTGGTCGTATTCGACGATATGTACACATCGGGTAGTGTGTTAACGATTTCAAAAATAATTTCAGAAACAGCGCCTGTACTTTTTAGATCACACCCCTCACGATTCTCTAAAAAACGCGACCATGCTCTAATCCGGAATGCGGAAGAACTTCAATATTTATCTAACTTGCATATGTGTGTTAATGGGTTTTACGATATTTCGTTAGTCGATTTATCGATCAGCGAATTAGTGACTACGTATAGGCCATTAGCTGCTATTTGCCGGCTGTCAGGCGTCTCGATCGAGATGTTAAAACTCGGAGTACCAGTAATTCTAGTCGGAAGTAACCAATATCCTATGTTGAACAATATAATCGGTCCATCATCTGATATTCCCATTCTATTTAGGACGTCAGACATAATTGAGGAACTTGAAAAACTTAAATCGTCATCAAATTATCAAGTTTCTAGAATAATTACTGGCCACAGAAGTTTTTCTGTTCTGGTCGATCAATTGGGAAAGGATGCTTGTGAACTGCTTTCCAATATTTCGTTACCAAAAAATTAATTGCAACAATTCTGATTAGTCTTAACCTCGTGATGCCTAATACTTAGGCTCAACTTCTTCATTAAAACTAGAGCAGATCAAATTTACATATTCTTGTAATACTCCGTCCTTCATATTCTTATTTTCTACATGGGTATCAAAAAATTCCTCTAGTACAGTCTCATCAATTGATTTCTCTTTTTCAATTTCATAATTACAAACATATGCAATGACTTCTTCGTCAGAGCTTGCCTCGTAGACTAGTCTTGAACCATCGAAAATAGTATTATTTCTGCACAGGAATCGGGGCCTACAAATGAGCTTTCGTTGCCTTAACGCTTCGAAGCATATACTTGATCCGTACACTATCACCACATCTGCACGGCCAACTAATGCTGGTGAATGCTCCTCAGGGCCCGCAAACGAGATGGTTTCCGTTTTTTCTAGTATTGCTTCTTCCGCCGGGGTAAGTGTTCCAGTCGTCACACCTCTTGTATGCCCCTTGATTATTAATTCGATTTTTTCTTCAGATAGCTTTCTAATTAAATTGACACATTTTTCCCTATCGACATTGTAGGTCCAATGATTCAAGAAAAATACTACTACTGGTCGGTGTAAATTCGGTTCTTGAGAGTGCTTCTGTATACAAAGATTGCGATTTATATCGGACCATTCTTTACAGAAACGAGTACTACCCAATACATATAATTTTTCTTTTTTTATACCTGATTCTACGCAGTAGCGTTTTATATTTTGACTCTGGACGACATAGCTTGTATAAAGATTACGGTTCGTTAACTGCGGTAACATCCCTGTTTTTTCAATAACCCCAGCAGTTGTGGCATTAAAGTCATTGTTGTACCAAGTATGATAGCCATGGGGTACCGCAATTGTTGGTATTCCTAATCTTCGCGCCGGTCGTAACACAAAAGGCATCTTACTTTTTCCGTCGGGACCTCCCCATTCTGCCACCACTGCCCCAATATTCTTTTCTATTAAGAATCGACTCCCGAGCACCCTACTTAACACACCATCTAACCATCGTAGAACGACCGGCCAGCGTAGTTTATTTCTTAGATTGTCGTAATACTTATCGAGTGTTGAACTGCAAACCTCCCGAGCTCCTGATTTTGTAAAAAATTTTACCCTATAATCATCTCTAAACTCTTTGTCGACGAACATATAGAAAGTGGGTATACCAATCGACGACATCTTCCAAATTATAGGGGCGATATGATCGAGATCATTATATGCGCGCAAAAGAAACAATACGCTTTTCCGACGAAATTTCACTATAGTTCCTATTATTCCTTACTGACCAACTCCTAAGGCAACTGGCGACTTTTCCAGAACCTTGTCTCCAAACTCCATAACATGTCGTAGAATTTTTCTACTATGTGAACATTTTGCAATCCAATGAACTTTTCTATTTTAATGTCGGTATACCTAGGAACAAAAGCGAGCGACTTAGCAGCCTGCCTAAACAGTTTATTGTCGCAGACCTTGCCCGCAAAAGAAATTGTCGTTGTTATAGATGGACCTTTAACCGCTGATACAGAAATCTGCCTCAATCAGTACTGCGACCGATTGCCAATTAGACAACTACCATTTCCAACAAATCGAGGACTAGGGCTAGCACTACGTGATGGTCTCGTCACGTGTGAAAATGAGCTGATCGCTCGAGTCGATTCTGATGATATATCTCTTCCCGATCGTTTCCAGAAACAAGTGGCGTTTCTGGCAGAGGACCCAACAATCTCAATTGTTGGGAGCGCACTCTGTGAGACATACAATTTTCGGCAGACATCGACAAAAGTGATTCGTAATGTACCTAAAACTAGTGGGCTAAGCAGAAGAAACAGAATACGAAATCCTCTTAACCACCCGACGGTAATGTATCGGAAATCGCACGTGATTTCCTGTGGCAACTACGAAAACTGTCATCTTTTTGAAGACTATTTGCTCTGGGCAAAGATCATTCAGAACGGATATAAGGTCGCAAATTTATGTGAACCACTTGTCGAAACTGTCGTAGATAATGAATACTTTGATCGTCGCGGTGGAATAAAATACATTGTAAACGAAATTGTCCTTTGTAAACGCCTTCTAGACCTAATGTATTTCTCAAAAACAGATGCCTTTATATTTCTCTGCACTCGCATTCCACTTAGACTTGTTCCAACTCGATGCCGCAAATTTATTTATCTCACACTGTTGAGATCCCGTCCAACCTGATCGACTTTAATTTTGTATTGAATTACTAAGACAGTTCAACAAACAACAATACGCGTATTCACGCATTCGTATCTAACTCAACTTACTAATTGCAATGACTAGACGTCAACAATTAAATTCTTGGATGCTTATTTTTCTCATTGCCTCGGCGGTAGTTATACTTCTCGTCGGTTGTGGCCTACGATCTGGATATTCTGGTCTAGGTGATGGGCAGTTATTTGTGTTCAGAGATGGGCTACTATCGTTCATCCTAATAATTATAGGATTGTTTTTTGCCACTTTTGTATATTGCGTCTATTCCTTCCAGCTACCAGTATTTGACTACTTGAGTCGGATTGTGTTTGTTAATGTCGCTAGTTATGGCGCGATAGGTCTATTGACGTATCTATTTACAATTCCAATTTACTCACGATCCTTATTTTTCACTGAACTAGCTGTATCCACAATTTTGCTTCTCATATATTTCTATTTTCGCAATCGACTATATCCTGTTCGTATTGGTTTAGTAAGCGAAAACCTACGTCAGGCACAAAAGATTAAAACAATTAAATCTGTAAGTTGGGTAACCGTAGAACCTGACACCTTGATTGAGACTGAACTAGACGTAGTACTGGCAGATCTGCAGTCTGTAGTAGACGAAAACCTCTCGAGACAACTGACTAAACTTAGTCAACTCGGTGTCATTGTATTAGACCGTAGTCACACAGAATCTCTTTTAACCGGAAGTATTCGGATGGAAACAATTTCACTGAATGAATTCGGTGACATAACAGTTCCTAAGTTTTACATCGGAGTAAAGCGGGTGATAGATGTCTCAGTCACGTTACTACTATTACCGTTGATACTAGTCTTGAGTGCCTTCGTCGCACTGGCGATCAAGATTGATAGCCCGGGACCTATTCTCTTTAGTCAAAATAGAATTGGTTACAAGAATAAGTCCTTTTTGATGTTCAAGTTCCGGAGTATGCACTCCGCCCCAAACACTAATGACCCAGAATTTGCGCCCCAGGCAGAACAACGCATCACCCGCATTGGTCGAATACTGCGTCGCAATCGACTAGATGAGTTGTCTCAGTTTTGGAACGTCCTTAAGGGGGAAATGAGTATTATAGGTCCGCGTCCCGAACAAGCTCAGTTTGTTGCTCGATTTTCCAAAACTATTCCTTTTTACGATTTGCGCCACACCGTTCGACCTGGTATTACAGGTTGGGCCCAAGTTATGACAGGTTATGCCTCTAATGAGGATCAAACCAGAACCAAACTAGAATACGATTTTTTCTACATAAAACACTTAAACATATGGATTGACACACTGATCTTAATTAGAACCTTTAAAACGGTTATTCTAGGCAGAGGATCACGCTGACGTTTGATCGATCATTACGAGCGCGAATCTATCCTACAAAACTAAGCGCTCTCCATTCGACAATCCTGCTCGATGTGTCTTCTAATTTCTCTCTCAATTACCGAGTGCGGAGGGTTATTGATATCTTGATTCACGTATTTTGACTTATGCTGTTTAATTGTTACGTCATAGTCCTCCGGCGGCAGATCAATTAACGCCGCTACTTTCTGATGGAACTCGTCATATTTTTCATTGCTTAAAACCAAGCTTTTGGGCAAATATTTTGTATATCGAATTACTTCTTTGTGTGACTTAAGACAGGCATTCGATACCCAACCAAATATAGTTTTTCTGCCGACGCTAAGCATCTCGTACGCTAGAGTCGAATCTATCGCAATTACAACATTCGCGCTTAAAACTGTTCTATAGGACGTGAACGTATCCTTAACACTACTGATGAGTGTGTAGTCAGCTCCATTAGCCAATTTGCGATAGAATTCTTCCTCCTCTGCGAAGTGTTCTCCCTCGTTTAAAACCTTACCTTTAGCAAGCACTATAATTCTTTTACTATGTGCTTTTGCAAAACGTAGTAAGTGACTAAATATAGTCTGATGTGCGTCTAAAAGAGCTCTATGATAATCATCATTTTGGACATCCCAAGTTTCTCTATAGCTTGAAACAAATACCAAGTCGCACTCCTCCTGACCAAACATATTCTCGGCAAGGTACACTCCTAATAGCATAGAGCCAACGGATTCTATTCGTTGGTACCTTACTTTTGTCTCCTCGAATATTTCTTTTGTGATATCTCCCAGGCTAAAGTATAGAGGTGCTCGACCTACCTGTTTTGCGATAGCTGCTTCACTTCGAATTGCATTTTGGATCGAGATCACCAATACATCAGGACGGAGTTCCGCATATGCTCCCATAACAGAATTATTATCTACAAAACTTATAACCACGCGAGGCTTAAATTCATCAATCAGTGCTGAAAAATGTGCCTGTCTAGGTGACAATTTGTATCGAACATAGTTAACTAAGCATCGCCTAAGGAAAGAAAACCTGATCGTAATCGGCAACCGCTCCCGAATCGGCAACACCTCAGTCGCATAATCGCTTGGTATAGCCTTGCGTAAAATACCTTCGCCTAGTTCACCGTAGATTAGTACTTGCGTTGATCGAGGCCAAAGAAATCTAATTTGCATCATCAAACAAATCTTGTGCTCGTCTCGTCATTAGGCATTCTGCAAAATAAAGATCTAATTCAGTGTCGATATCGATTGAATCATCTCTTTTCATAATATAGGCAAACGATCCTGGTGTCGGAAAAGGTGTTTTCTCCTTAACTAAAGTAGATGTCTCCAATAAATAAATTGCCCCGTTTATCTGATAGCTCAACCTGTGGTCAGATTTTGATTGATCTATCGTAAGATTATCCAAGAACTCGTCCATCATCTGGTCTCTAGCTAAATATCCCATCCAGCCAATGGGGTGCTCTGTTTCACACACACTAACTACTACAGTCGCTTGCTTAGCCCACATCAGTTCAAGGGCATTGTCTATATGTTTAGATGTCCTAAGTGGAGAAGTCGGTTGCAACAACATAACATAGTCATATTTTTTCCCTTGTTTCGCCAACACATCTACTGCATGGAGGACTACATCGACACTACGCGATTCATCTTGAGCTAGGCTAGATGGTCTATCTATCACGCAATCTACACCTTGATTGCATGAGTGTTGTTTAATTTCTATATCTTCGGTCGATACAACAACCGAATCGATATATTTAGATTCTTGGGCTTCTGCGATACTCCAATATATAAGAGGTTTTCCATTAATTAGCCGGAGATTCTTTCGAGGCAAACGCTTACTAGCACCCCTAGCAGGTATAAGCCCCAGCACTTTTCTATTTTTAAACACGCCGTGTATTAAAAGCACAAGCCATTACAACAATTCAACTTTAAAACCTATCAATATGCAGTCGATCGGATGCGTCCTATTCTAAAATTATGATTAACAACAGGATTTAAATGTTAAGAATTTACAGTGTGACACGTCTATTAACTTCTCAGTGAGAAACTATTCCAGAGACTCGTAAATATTCCGTATTAGATACGTCGGCTTGTCTTGGGATTCATGGTAGGTTCTGACTTGCAATTCTGCCAGTAACCCAAATGTAATAAACTGAAGCCCCGTAACAATAAGCAATGCAGCTAATAGCAGAATTGGTCGGTCCGTCAACGACATTCCCAAAAATATTTTCTTGAACCCATAAATACCTAATATAGAGGCTCCACAAAGTGTACTAAGTAATCCAAAACTACCAAACAATTGGATTGGGCGGCTAGAGAAACTCAAGAAGAACTTAACGGTTATAACATCAAGGATAACGCGAAGGGTTCTCGTCAAACCATACTTAGACATACCCGATACCCGCGGTCGGTGATTGACTTTAATTTCACTAATCTTTGCCCCATAACTGCTGGACAAAGCTGGAATAAGTCTATGCATTTCACCATACAGCTTTAAACTCTTTGCTAAATCGCTTCTCATAACTTTCAAAGTACATCCATAGTCATGTAGCTTTATATCAGTTAACAGTCCGATAATAATGTTTGCAACTTTTGAAGGTAGCGTTCTAGAAAATAAATTGTCTTTGCGACGGTATCGCCAACCACAAACCAGATCGTAACCATCTTCTAACTGCTCGAGCATTTTCGGAATATCTCTAGGGTCATTCTGACAGTCTGCATCGAGCGTTGCTATTACCTGACCGCGCGCAACATCGAATCCTGCTGCCAATGCTGCTGTCTGACCGAAATTTCGTCTGAACTGCACAACCCTTACGTTAGGGTCTTTTTGTTGAATTTCTCTCAGGGTGTTCAGTGACCCATCCAAGCTACCATCGTCGATGAAAATTACCTCATAGGTACATGCTAATTCAGTACATACGACTCGGATCTCTTCATATAAGAGACTCAAGTTTCCGTCTTCGTTAAACACCGGCAGTACTATTGAAAGTTTTATCTGACTCATAAAGGTAGCTTTGGCTTACTATGAGTTTTGTCAACCCAACGTAGTATAGATGTTGTAATAAGAATAATATCTGAATGCTGGCTAAAATAGCTCACGATATAGTTTCCCACAATCTAGCCAACCCCGATAACAATATACAGCTATACCAAGATATTCATGCACAACTCGCTGTAGTGTGCCTAGACCATCGAGGGACGGGAATTTGTCGAAAATCTTCAAGACTGTTGGTTTTGCCTCAAAAGCACCAATTTCGGTCGTAGATGGAATTACAAATAAACCCGTTTTTAGGAATACCGCAAATGCTCTAGGCATATGGAAAGATGACGTTGCCAGCAATATTTTATTTATGCCGCGAGCTTTTAGAATCTTTTCTGTCTCTATAGCATTCTCATGGGTGTTTCTACTTCTCTCTTCGAGGAGTATCGAATCACTCGGGACACCGAGTTCTACCAATATGCCCTTCATGTAGTAGGCTTCAGATCGAACATTGTCCTGTGGAAATACATTTCCACCAGATACTATTAACAGAGGCGCCTTCCCAGCCTTATATAATCGAGCCGCATGCAACAATCGGTTACCTCTTATCTGACTCTCGATTCTTGGAGGAATAGGGGGGGATACATCACCCGCGAGTACCACGATTGCTTGGGCCTGAGGCGACTCTTGAATCGCAGTTGGGAGATATGCTTGATTTATCTTTCCGTACAACCAGCCAGTAATTGGAGAGGATGCAAAGACAATAATTCCTAAAGCCATTACTAAAAAAACAATCGCGATACGTCGATATCGAAATAAAAGGAAAATAAGGCCAAAGACTACGAACCACAGCACGATATTACTTGGTTTAACAAACACGAAACCAATTTTAGAAAACGCAATCCAGTCATCCATGAATGAGATATGCCCGTTTACGCACCAATATTTCCAAGACAATCCGACATTACGTCTAACCTAGACGAAATATTGGTCGAGAAGTCTTTAGCTCTTGAGGCCATAGTAAGATTCTATGTTCTTTTGAGATTCATCAATATTCATTTGAGCCATTACAATCGCTGCAATGGAATTGGAAACAAGACAACAGTACGCTCCTACGCGTACGCAGTTGACTAATTCGTCACACGTTCAGCTTTTTCGAGAACAACATCCTCTAACGGGACGTCGGAGTGAGGGCCAACGTTTCCTGTTTCCACCGCAGCGATCTTCTCGACCACATCCATCCCAGACACAACCCGGCCAAACACCGCATATCCCCAGCCACTTTCCGTCTTTTCCGTGTGATCTAGAAACTGATTGTCCTTGAGGTTAATAAAAAACTGGGCTGTTGCGGAATGCGGATCATTAGTACGCGCCATACAGATGGCACCAGTCAAATTCTTTAGGCCATTGTCTGCCTCATTCTGGATCGGTGTGCCTGTCCCCTTCTCCTGCATCCCCGAAGCCATTCCCCCACCCTGAATAACAAATCCTGGAATCACGCGATGGAAGATCGTATTGTCATAATGCCCACTGTCCACATAGGACAAAAAGTTCTCTACAGTAATCGGCGAATCTTCAGCATCTAGTTCTAGCGTAATTTCGCCCATTGAGGTCGACAATTTGATCATAATTTTATTTTCCAGTTGTTGATTAGCGTGTACCGCAAAAGCAGACAAGCACACTATGAGTGATAAAACAAAACATTTGCTGAGAAAATGACCCCAACCGGGCGTTACATCGCTCACACCTCACCTGTCATCTTCAAAATGTGCTTCCACTCTTTGGCTGACACGGGGAGAATCGACAAGCGATTACCTCTTTGTACCAGCCGCATCTGAGCCAATGACCTCTCCCCCTTAAGGGCTTTAAGAGACACGGGGTTTTTAAATTTTTTCTTGAATCGAACATCGACCATGAACCAGCGTGGATTGTCCGGATCGCTTTTGGCATCAAAATATTTCTCGTTGGCTAGAAATGCAGTGTGATCCGGATACGCCTCCCGCACGATCTCTATCAAACCAACGATCGCCGGCTCTTCACAGTTGGAGTGATAAAAAAAAGCAAGGTCACCTTTTTTCATCTCATCACGCATAAAATTTCGTGCCTGATAATTCCGAATACCATCCCAGTGGTCTGTTTTTCGTTTTTCCGCACGCAAGTGATCAATGCCGTAAACGTCTGGTTCGCTTTTCATCAGCCAGTATTTCATGTTGCTCCTGTCTCCTGCTCATCCACCCGGACCCGTTCAATGACTCGACTGAGTCCGGTAAGCTCGTCAATATCAATCACAACGCCGCAGATGCTAGCCGGCCCTGAAGCTGGTTCTATACGCACGGGCAGTCGATCGACAAACCGTTGGAGAATTATATCGGTGTCTGCACCAATGACCGAATTGTAGCAACCTGTCATGCCTACGTCGGAGATATGTGCAGTACCTTGTGGCAGCACGCGCTCATCTGCCGTAGGGACGTGGGTATGTGTGCCGACCACTGCCGAGACGCGACCGTCGAGATACCAGCCCATCGCTACTTTCTCGCTGGTGGCTTCAGCATGAAAATCGACCAATACGACATTTAAGTTTTCGGGCTTTTTCATCAGTATCTCATCCACACAGCGGAACGGACAATCGAGTGTAGGATGCATAAAGACTGTCCCCATGACATTTAGCACGCCCACTTCGATACCATTGCTGGCAGCGGCAACCGTCCAGCCGGAGCCGGGTGAGTCCGCCGGGTAATTGTGCGGCCGCAGCAGACGAGGCTCATCCTGGATCAGATCCAGCGCTTCGCGTTTATCCCAGATATGATTGCCCGAAGTCAGAACGTCGATCTCTCCATCACCAAGCAACTCGTCCAGAATGGGCGCCGTCACGCCGAACCCGCCGGCCGCATTCTCTGCATTCACGACCGTCAACTCGGGATCGTATTGGTCTTTAAGGTCTCCCAGATAACGGCGTAACACCCGCCGTCCCGGTCTGCCGAATACATCCCCTATAAACAGTATCTTCATCAAACTTTTATCGACCGTTTCGGTGTACCGATTTTCTCTCAGCAAGCATAATAACCGCAATCGGTCACAATACCGTTTAGCGGCACGTCCCAACTGTCGGCATCCAGACGATTCACGCGCTGAAACTCATGCGCCAACCCGATCAGCCGCGGTCGCTGGCCGTGGCGGCGATGTCGCAGTACGTCGAGTGTTGCATCGTAAAAACCGCCGCCCATACCCAGCCGGTTGCCGGTACGGTCAAAAGCCACGACGGGTACAAATAACCAATCTAACTGCCCGATTTTGAGTGATGCCTGAGGGGACATCTGGGGCTCGAGAATACCGAACCGGTTGGATTTCAACCGACCGTTAGGTGTAAGTTCTCCAAATCGCAGTAGCGGTCGTCGCAGTGGCACGATGATGGGTAGAAAACATCTTCTTTTGCGCCGTATCAGCACTCGCATCATGGGCAGTGGGTCGATTTCCCCATCGTTAGTCAGGTAGGCCGCAAAGCGCTGGCCACTTGCCAGCCCGGGCATGCCACGTAGCTGTGCCGCGAGCGCTTTGCCTGCTGTGGTTTGCTCCCGAGCAGACAGTGCTCGCCGTCGTGCACGCATCTCGTCGCGCAATCCCTGTTTAGCGGATAGTGGCATAACAGTGTCCGGTTCCGGCCTGATGACTTGGATACAAAAAGACACCGCCCACGTGTGCCGTACGGTTCCGGGTACCTTGAACCAAGTGGTCCAAGTGGGGATCACTGCGACACCTGAAGGCTTTCCAACGACAACTCGGCCGAGGACCTGCACACCAGTGCCAGCAAAACAATCCCCGGATTAAAGTTTAGGTTCTAAGGGATTGCGTACCCGTTCGAACACCGCAGGCGGTGCTGTTTCGGATTGTAACGGATTACTGCGACAAAAATTTTCGGAGGTCCTGTCTAGGCGGTCTCGTCACTCTGATTGCGCGACACTGCTTTTTCGACGCGCGCTGTCAGCGCCTGCAAACGCGCATTGAGATCGCCCGGCACCTGGCTACTTCGGCGAAGCTGAAGCAGCTCGTTTGATAGATTCAGCGCAGTGATGACAGCACAGTGCTCCAGACCCACCACTTTACTCTGCGCCTGGACCACACGCAGTTGTTTATCCAAATGGGCAGCTGCATCAAGAAGATCATCCTGCTCATTCTTTTTACAGGCAACCGTGAATTGTCTGTCCATGATCACCACTTTAACGCCTTCCCTGCTCACCTTTGGCTCCCTACCTATCCAGTATCAGCTCAGCAGCGCTTCAGCCTGCGTCTAATTCTCGTAGACGCTCAACGACCCGGTCGATCCTGAGCTTAGCTTCCCGGTTACGACCGAGCAAATCTTCTCGCTCTCGGCTCAGCTCTTCTTTCTCGGTAGACAATTGTGTATTTTGATTCTGTAATTGTCCACAAGTATCAATGAGATTGTCCACTTGTTCCGTTAACAAGTCGATTTGAGCAGTTGCGGTTTGGTTTTCTTGGTTATCCATTGGTCCTTCCTCCACTGCAGGTGAAGTAGTAATCGCGTATAACGTACTCGCGCTTGTGGCCTCCGACGAAGATCATAGAACGACTTGGTGGGTCGGTCAATCTTAGCCTTTGAATTTAGGCCATTGCTATACTAAGACGGTGATGGCCGACGGATCTACCCATGAATCATCCTGATTCAGTCAAGCTGGACGGTGAATTTTACCTTCAGGTTCAAAATCGACTCGATCTCCCCGATGTGGTGTTCAGTCCTGCTGAAATACATGGTGTCGCGACAGGGCTTGTTTGTTGCGGGGAGGATGAATCCACGCTGGCAAACTGGGCGCCGATACTGACCCGGGAGGTGGAAGATGATGCATCCCGTAGCCTTGTGGAAGACATTCTATCCGGCCTGGTTGCACTAACCCAGCGCGCACTGCAGAGCACAGATTTCACGTTTCAGATACTGCTCCCGCCCGATTCCACCGATATCGCAACACGAACAACAGCGCTTGCAGACTGGTGCGCCGGGTTCTGTACCGGCACGGCTTTTAACAGCCAGCTCAATGAAGCAGACCTGGAACCCGATGCCCTCGAAGCGCTGACTGACATTGCCCGAATTGCGGAAGTCGAACCCGGTACCGATTCAGCGGAAGACCAGGAAAAAGCGCTGCTGGAACTGGAAGAATATCTGAAAGTCGGCACTCAGTTAATATTCGAAGCCACTCTGGATTGTCAATCGACAGAGAACGACGCCACGGAGCCCTCTTAATTATGACTCAATCGGACATTTTCGACCGGCGTCGGCGAGACATTATGGCGCTCATGGGTGACGGTGTTGCCGTCATGCCCACTGCACTGGTCTCCCGACGAAACAGCGATGTTGATTATCCTTTTCGTCCCGACAGTGATTTTCAGTATCTAACCGGCTTTCCCGAGCCTGAATCGGTACTGGTACTGGTTCCAGGTCGTACACAAGGCGAGTACATACTGTTCTGCCGAGAGCGCGATGCAGAAAAAGAAACGTGGCACGGCCGACGCGCTGGCCTTGAAGGCGCGATCGAGACCTTCGGAGCTGACGATGCATTCCCGATTGAGGATATTGACGACATACTACCGGGCCTGATGGAGAACCGCCCCAAAATATTCTCCTGTATGGGCCGTTATCCCGAATTCGATAGCCATCTTATTCAGTGGTTCAACGAGGTTAAATCCAAAAAACGTGCAGGGATCAGTGCACCTGGCGAACTGGTGGACATCAGCCATCTGCTACATGAACTCCGATTGATCAAGTCAAGCCACGAAATTTCAATCCTGAAACATGCAGCGCGTGTCTCAGAGGATGCTCATTGCCGCGCAATGCGTGCCTGTAAACCAGGCATGATGGAGTATCAAATCCAAGCTGAACTCGAATATGAATTTCTAAAAGGCGGAGCCCACTCGTCAGCCTATCCGTCGATTGTTGCCGGCGGTGCAAACAGCTGCATTCTGCATTACACCGAAAATACCGACAAATTGGTTAATGGTGACCTGCTGCTGATCGATGCGGGTGCAGAGATCGACTGTTATGCGGCAGACATCACCCGAACGTTTCCGGTCAACGGCACTTACAGTGCTGAACAACGGGCGGTCTACGACATCGTCTTAGACGCACAGGCCGCAGCCATTGCCGAAGTCAAATCTGGGCATCACTGGAACCAGCCCCACGAGGCCGCCGTAAAACACTTAGCCCAAGGAATGATCGATCTCGGTTTATTGAAGGGCAGTATTGACGATGTCATTGAAAACAAGCGCTATCAGCGATTTTATATGCATCGCACTGGCCACTGGCTGGGTATGGACGTGCACGATGTAGGTGATTACCGATTAGGCGATCAATGGCGACTGCTGGAGCCCGGCATGGTATTGACCGTTGAACCCGGACTCTACATCCCAGCGACTGACGATGTCGATCAACGATGGCACAACATCGGCATTCGTATCGAAGACGACGTTCTGGTAACCCGTAAGAATGCCCAGGTGCTGACTGGCGGCGTACCCAAACACCCGGCCGAGGTCGAAGCATTGATGGCGGAGAGTGTCGGGAGCTAACGCCGTGGCGCACGAAACCGATGTCGTTATCATCGGCGGCGGGTTGGTCGGCGCCAGTCTTGCGCTCGCCCTGGAACCGCTCGAGCTGTCGATCGATGTGCTCGAGTCTATTCCGTTTAATCACGACGCCCAGCCTAGCTTCGACGAACGGACCATTGCGCTCACCTTTGGTTCTCGTCGGGTATTCGAAGCGATCGGTATCTGGTCAGAAATCGCAACTGACGCATGCCCGATTCACAGCATTCATGTCTCGGATCAAGGCCATTTCGGTAGTACGCACTTGGATCGCAGTCTGATCAATACCGATGCGCTGGGGTATGTTGTACCATCTCGGACCTTGGGCCACGCACTACTGAACCGCCTCCAGAACAGTATAACTATTCGCTATCATGCACCCGCCGTCGTTGCCTCTCTGCAGACTGAAGGCGATTTCGTCAACGTGCAGGTCGATAACGCATCTGGCGATCGCAAGGCGCAGCTTGCGGTACTGGCTGACGGTGGGCGCTCACCGCTTGGCCAACAAATTGGGATCCGTCGCCTGGAAAAGTCATACCCCGAAGTGGTGTTGGTAGCGATGGTCGCGACTGATCAAGACCATCAGCACCGGGCCTATGAACGCTTTACCCGCCATGGGCCACTCGCACTCTTACCCGCTGGCTCCCAGCGTTTCGCCCTGGCCTGGACTTTGCCCGAGACAACGGCGAAAGCCTACGCTGAATTGTCCAACGACGATTTTTTATCCCGTCTACAGGTGAGTTTTGGTGAGCGTGCTGGTGGTTTTTGTAACGTCGGTAAGCGGAACACCTACGCGGTTGGGCTGACTGAGTTGTATCAACCGGTATCCGGCCGGGTCGTAGCGATCGGTAATGCCGCCCACATCGTCCACCCTGTCGCGGGACAGGGATTCAACCTTGGCCTTCGTGATGTGGCTGAACTCGCTGAGAATTTGTTCGACGCGACAGAGCACCATCAAGATCTGGGCTCTATGGCTGTTCTGTCTCACTACGCTGACCACCGTCGTGCTCAAACCCGTCGCGTCCAGCACTTTACTGACGGTTTGCTCCGTATTTTCTCGAATGACTACCCCGGCCTCAACCTGCTGCGCAGTGCTGGTTTGCAGACACTGGATATGATGCCCGGTGTCAAACGACACTTGCTTCGCCGCACCGCGGGGCTCCGTGGGCCTCTACCGCAGTTGGCCCGTGGACTGCCTTTGTGTCCCAATTAACCTCATCTGATGCTAACCCAAACAAATCCTGAGTTTGACGTGGTTGTGGCCGGTGCCGGTATGATCGGGTGTACCTGCGCGGTGGCGATAGCTCAATCCGGAGTCCGTGTTGCCTTGGTCGATCCCGGCCCTATCAATTTCAAACACAGCCGCCTAAATGGAATTCGGGTGAGCGCCGTCAACCTTGCAAGTGAAAACATTCTCCGTGCATTGGGTGCATGGTCTGTTTTAAATGCCGAAAGCTTGTCTCCATTTCGTCAGATCGACGTCTGGGACGCTGGCAGCCCCGGTCAGATCACCTTCAGAGCAGCAGATGCCGGTCTCGCTCATCTGGGTCATATCATTGAGAATGAGACAATTACAGCAGCTTTGACTACCCAACTGTCACAATTAGGCAACGTCTCATGCTTTGCGGGCGACAGCATAGAGACATTTGAATCCGACCACGTCGGTATCTCAATCGTGCTTGCCAGCAAACAAAACATCAATGCAAAACTATTGGTGGGTGCCGATGGTGCCGAGTCCCGGGTCCGATCTTTGGCAGAAATATCAGTGGAGAAAACTCCATACAATCATCAAGCAATTGTCGCCACGGTCAGTACCGAACTGCCGCATCTAAAGACTGCCCGGCAACGTTTTTTGGACACTGGTCCTTTGGCTTTTCTACCGTTGCAAGATGGTCACTCTTCAATCGTCTGGAGCTGTTCACCACAACGATTCGATGAACTCAACGACTTTGATGATAGGGCTTTTTCTGCCGCGGTAACCGACGCATTTGAGAATCGTCTTGGGGCTATTGCGCTGGCCTCGAGCCGGTCTTCGTTTTCCCTCGTCAACCAACACGCCAACCAGTACATCGCGCCCCGTATCGTACTTGTGGGTGATGCGGCACACATCATTCACCCCCTCGCGGGGCTAGGGGCCAATTTGGGCTTTGCCGACGCCGCAGCGCTTGCTGAAGTGATTAACAATGCCCATCACGCAGGGAAAGATATCGGAATCCGCCCCGTTCTAAGACGCTATGAACGATGGCGACGCGGAGAAAATACAGTGACCGCAAAAACGATGGACGTTTTCTACCATACTTTTGGCACCAGTCGTCCCGGCATCCAGTCACTGCGCGGCGCCGGTCTACAATTGGTAGACAAGACATCTTTGGCAAAAGATTTCTTTATGCAGTATGCAACTGGCTTGCGCGGTGATCTGCCCAAGATGGCACAAAAATGATCGATCTGTAGCAAATAAGCAGCGTTAAATAGATGGTTTATACTGCCCTGATGACTGGCCATCTAACAAAACTGTGAACTGTGCAGGGTAAACACGATCTCAAAGAAGCTGGTCTCAAAACAACCCAGCCACGGCTCAAGATCCTGGATGTCCTTGAGACTAGCCAGGTGCGACATCTGTCAGCAGAGGATGTTTACAAACGATTACTGGAACTCAATCAGGACATTGGTCTTGCGACTGTCTACCGGGTGTTGACCCAGTTTGAATCAGCCGGTCTTGTCATCCGCCACAATTTTGAAGGGGGCGCCTCGGTATTTGAACTCAATGATGCCAGCCACCACGACCATATGGTGTGTATCAAATGCAACAAAGTATTTGAGTTTTTTGATAATACAATTGAGCAGCGCCAACGAAAAGCTGCAGAAAAATCTGGCTTTGTCATGCAGGACCATTCTTTATATCTTTATGGCGTATGCCGCGGTATGC
>Ga0315338_1000406_pt1 | contig 108753 bp, 91 predicted proteins | sample ASW8metaG_FD_204518 | JGI IMG/M metagenome (GOLD analysis project Ga0315338, IMG submission 204518) | Ammonia-oxidizing marine archaeal communities from Monterey Bay, California, United States - ASW #8 | ecosystem: Environmental > Aquatic > Marine > Coastal | place: USA: California | collected...
GACGCGCTGATGTTCGCCTACGAGTTCACATCGTCGACACGCGTCGTGCGCATGGACCGGCCTGGGACCGAGGCCGATCTGCCGTCGTGGATGGGATACTCGCTCGGCCGGTGGGAAGGCGAGACGCTTGTCGTCGACGTCACCAGCCAGATGCCGGATACGTGGTTCGACAGTTCGGGGAATTTCCACGGCGAAGGACTCGTGGTCGAGGAACGCTACACGCCGACCGGCCCGAACTCGCTCCTCTATGAGGTGACTCTCGAAGACCCCCAGGTTTTTACCGAGCCGTGGACGATGTCCATGCCGCTCTATCGCCGGCTGGAGTCGAACGCCCGACTCCTGGAATTCAAGTGCATCCCGTTCGCCGAAGAGGCGATGTTCGGGGAGTGGTATCGGCGAGACGAGTCGCCGGAAGAGGAACAGTGACATGACGGCACGAACCAGGAATGTGCTCGCCCTCGCGGCCTGCACGTGCGCCGCCGCGGTCCTTGTCTTTCCGGCCGCGGGTCAGGCGCCAACAACCAGTTGGGGCGCTCCGGATCTGCGAGGCACCTGGGACTTCCGGTCGATTACGCCGTTCGAACGGCCCGAGGCGTTCAAGGACCAGGAGTTTCTCAGCCCAGACGAAGTGGAGGCGTTCGAAGAAGCCGTTCGCACTTCGCGGGAGGAGCGGGCCGCCAACAGCGACTACACCGAGAACCAAGGTGACGTCGATGTCGGCTACAACTCGTTCTTCATCGACTCCGGGACGAGGATGAGCGGCACCATGCGAACCTCCATGGTCGTCGATCCCCCCGACGGTCGGCTCCCGGCCATGACCGAGAACGCGCGCGAGCGGGCCCGCCAGCGCTATGCCACCTGGGCGCGGCCGCCACGTACCCCGGCCGATCGCAATTCGGCGGTCCGATGCATCACCGGCTTCAACTCTGGTCCACCGATGGCCCCCGGCGCGTACAACAACATCATGGAGATCTTCCAGACCGAGGACCATGTGGCGATCATGACCGAGATGGTCAACGACCATCGCATTGTCCCGCTCGAAGACGGACCGTCACTTCCCGACGACATGCGTTTGTGGAAGGGCGACTCCCGTGGACACTGGGACGGCGACACCCTGATCGTGACGACCAAGAACTTTACCGCGGACACGGCGTTTCGAGGCACCACGGAGGACTTGGTGCTCACCGAACGGTTCACCCGCGCCTCAGAGGACGGACTGCTCTACGAGTACACGGTCGACGATCCAGCGACCTACGCCGAGAAATGGTCCACCGCGCTGGAAATGCGCCGGACCGACGATTCGATTTTCGAATATGCCTGTCACGAGGGGAACCTCGCCATGATGTTGATGTTGCGTGGCGCCCGCCTTCAGGAAGCCGAAGGCACCGGTGAGGATCAGTGGCTAGCGACCTGGTATCAAGGGGCCGCCGCGGCGGTGCAGGACAGCGACCCGGACCCTGATGACAAGTAGCAGAGGTCGGAACATGCCAAGGACAATCGGTTTCTTCGTCGTCGCTGCGCTCCTGGCCACCACGACCGTGGTCCAGAGCCACCATGCCTTTTCGGCCGAGTTCGACGCCAACCTGCCGATTCAGGTGCAGGGCAAAGTGACCCGGGTGCAGTGGATCAACCCCCACTCGTGGATCCACGTGATGGACGAGAGGGCGGACGGCACCACGCAGGAGTGGATGCTGGAGGCGGGCACCCCGAACACGCTCCTCCGACGGGGACTCACACGGACGATTCTGACGGTCGGTACTGAAGTGCAGGTTCGCGGGTATCAGAGCAAGGACAAGATCTGCGATCCGATTTGCCGCGGCAGCGGGCGAGATATCACCTTCCCAGACGGCACCTCGCTCTTCATGGGCTCCTCTGGGACCGGTGCCCCGCGGGACGGCGCCGACGCCTCCGATCCCCCACGCTAGCGTCGAAGCCCACAACCTGCAGGCGGTCGAGACGCAGCCCGCCTGCACGAGATGAACTGATGAACTCACCGGCTCGCCATCTGATTCTTCTGTCCGTCCTCGCGGTTCCAACCGGGTCGCTGGCCCAAACAACGACGGCTCCATCGGCGGCGTTGCGAACGCCGTCGGGTGACCCTGATCTGCAAGGGATCTGGGACTACCGCACCATGACTCCACTGCAACGTCCACGTGACCTTGAGGGCAAGGACGTCTTCACGGCCGAAGAGGCCGCCGCCTACGAGCAAGCCCAGACAGACAGCCGAGCCGACTACGATGCCCTGCCGACCGTCCACGCCAAGTTCTGGCTCGACTACGGCACCGCGCTCACCCCTGATCGCCGCACTTCACTGATCGTCGATCCGCCGGACGGGCGAATACCCGCGCAGACCGAGGAGGCCCAAGCGCGGGCACGGGTGCGAGCCGAGAAACGCGCCCGCACCGACAGTATTCAGGATCGGAGTATCACCGAGCGGTGTGTCGTCGGCTTCAACGCCGGCCCGCCGATGAATCCCGGCGCCTACAACAACAACCTCATGCTTCTGCAGGTGCCCGGGATGGTCGTGCTCCACAACGAGATGGTGCACGAAGTGCGGGTCATTCCAATGGATGGGCGGGACCACGTGCCAGACGGGATCCGGCAATTGCGCGGCGACTCCCGTGGTCATTGGGACGGGCAGACACTGGTGGTCGAGACCACTAACTTCACTGACCGAACCAACTACATGGGCTCTGGTGACGGGATGCGCGTCATCGAGCGGTTCACCCGCACTGACGACGCGACCCTGCTCTATGAGTACACCGTCGACGACCCGGACTCGTTCGCGCAGCCCTGGACGGTGGCCGTGCCGATGACGCGCACCGATGGCCCGATGTTCGAGTTCGCGTGTCACGAGGGGAATTACGGGCTGACCAACATCCTGTCGGCCGCTCGCGCAGAGGAACGCCGAGAGGCCTCGAGCGGAGCACGCTAGGCGTGCTGAGACGCCATCGCCTGGCCTCTCAGACGTAGTCGGACAGGGCTCGCTCGACGGCGGCCGAGTAGCTGCCGCCGAACTTCACCGCATGGACCACGAGCGGCGCGAGCTGATGCAGGGCGACGCGCTCTCGCCACCCCTCGCCCAGGACGAACGCCTCCGCGTAGGCAGCAAACGCCTCGGCGCCGAACCCGCCAAAGAGCCGCATCATGGCGAGGTCGAACTCGCGATGACCGCCATGTGCCGCCGGATCGATCAGCCAATTGCGTCCCTCGAGGCCGACCAGACGGTTGCCGCCCCAGAGGTCGCCGTGCAGGCAGGCTGGCGGCTCCGGGTCACCGCCCAGTTCGCCCAATCGTCCGGCGACCGTGTTCAGGCCCCGTATGGCTCGATCTGACAGAGACTGGGTATCCCGGGCCAGACGCGACAGCGGCCACAGACGCTGCGTGGCATAGAACTCGGCCCAAGTCTCACAGGGATCGTTCGGCAGCCCGCGGCTCCCGGTCGGACGGCGGTCAGACCGTCCAAAGCTTGTGGCGCCAGCTCGATGGAGCTCGGCCAATCCACGACCGAGCGCCGCCTCAGTGTCTGGAGCCGCGCCGGACGTCTCGATCCACTCGAGCACAAGGAACGGCGGCTCGTCCGACACGGCGACGACCTCGGGCACGCCCAGACCGGTCGCCCGTCGGAGGCACGCGAGACCGGCCGCCTCGGTGGTGAAGTGCTGCGGGGGGACCGACGCACTGGTCTTGGCGAAGACCCGCCGGCCATCGTCAAGGTCCAGTCTGACGGCGGTTGCGACATCGCCGCCGTGGACACCACTCGTCCGCACGATGCCGGCATCCAGCGCGACCGCTATCTGCCGGAACACCTCCGGTGTCATCCAACGTCCCTTCTCCTCGGGCCGAGTCTACGGCATCGAACGTTGACGCGCTGGCCGCCGATGCCCGAACCGGACGACAATAGCCGATGGCTGGCCCCCTCTTTGATCTGCTCCCCGGCGTCGAAACGGCGAGTGACGCTGACACGCTCCTCGGGCGCTTCCTCGAGTACGTGGACGCCCAGGGACTGACTCTCTACCCCTCGCAGGAGGATGCGGTGCTCGCAGTCTTCGAGGGGCACAACGTCATTCTGAACACCCCAACCGGGTCCGGCAAGTCGCTCGCGGCTTCCGCGCTTCACTTCGCGTCGCTGGCCGCGGGAAGACGCTCGGTCTACACCTGTCCCATCAAGGCCCTGGTCAACGAGAAGTGGATGGCCCTGTGCCGCGAGCTTGGGGCCGAGCACGTGGGTCTCGCCACCGGAGACGCGACCGTGAATCGAGACGCGCCCGTCTTGTGCTGTACCGCGGAGATCCTCGCCAACATCGCGCTCCGCGACGGCGAGAACGCGAACGTGGACGATGTCGTGATGGACGAGTTTCATTGGTACGCCGACCGGGACCGGGGCGGAGCCTGGCAGGTGCCGCTGTTGACGCTGCCTCAGGCCCGCTTCCTCTTGATGTCCGCCACCCTCGGCGACGTCACGTTCTTCGAAGACGCGCTCACCCAAAGAAACCACCGGCCCACGGTCACGGTGAAGTCGTCGGATCGACCGGTGCCACTGGAATACGCCTACTCCGAGACCGCGCTGCCTGAAGCGGTCCAGGCGCTCGCTGACGCGGACAAGGTCCCCGTGTATGTCGTCCACTTCACGCAGAAAGACGCCGCCGAGAGCGCGCAGAGCTTCACCAGCCTCAAGGTGGCGAGTCGTGAGGCCAAGAATGCGGTCGGCGCGGCGATCGAGGGCGTGCGTTTCTCGAGCCCGTATGGCACGCGAGTACGCAAGTGGCTGCGCCACGGTATCGGTATCCACCATGCTGGACTGCTGCCCAAATACCGCATGCTGGTCGAGCGACTCGCCCAGCGGGGATTGCTGAAAGTCATCTGTGGCACCGACACCCTGGGCGTCGGCATCAATGTGCCAATTCGCACAGTGCTCTTCAGTCGACTGTGTAAGTTTGATGGTGAGAAGACAGCGGTGCTCTCCGCGCGGGATTTTCACCAGATCGCCGGCAGAGCCGGCAGGAAGGGGTTCGACGACCTGGGCTTTGTCGTCGCTCAGGCGCCCGTGCACGCGATCGAGAACCTGAAGCTGCAGAACAAGGCGAAGACCGGCAAGAAGTCCGTGAAGCGCCAACCACCCCGTCACAACTTCGCCAACTGGGACCACCAGACATTCGAGCGCCTGATCGCCGCCTCCCCCGAGCGACTCGTCTCGCGCTTCAGTGTGTCGCACGGGATGCTCCTCAACGTCCTCTCTCGGCCAAGCGACGGATGCCAGGCGATGCGACAGCTCATTCGCGACAGCCACGAGCCGGTCGCCGCGAAAGCGGCGCATGTGCGACGCGGATGGCAGCTCTTCCGGTCCCTCGTGACCCGAGACATCATCGAAGTCATTCCCCGGACTGACGCGGGCACGCGGGTGCGCGTCAATGTCGATCTCCAGGCAGACTTCTCGATGGACCAGACCCTCTCGCTGTACTTGCACGAGACCATCCCGCTGCTGGACCCGGACTCGGAGGACTACGCCCTGAATCTACTGACGCTGGTCGAGAGCATCCTCGAGAATCCCGGCGCCATCCTGCGCCGCCAGCTCGACCACCTCAAGGGGCAGGCCGTCGCGGCGATGAAAGCGGAAGGACTGGACTACGACCAACGGATGGCCGAGCTCGACAAACTGGAGCACCCCAAACCACAAGCCGATTTCGTCTACGCCACCTTCAACGCCTTCGCCGACCGGCACCCCTGGGTAGGGGCCGAGAACATTCGACCGAAGTCGATCGCGCGCGAGATGTTCGAAGGGTTCCGGTCGTTCTCTGACTACGTGCAGGACTACGGCCTCGAGCGTGTCGAGGGACTGCTCTTGCGTCATCTCACGAGCGTCTACAAGGTCCTCCGCCAGACCGTGCCAGACGGTATGAAGTCCAACGCCGTGGTCGACATCGAGCTGTACCTCCGCGACATGGTCCGGCAGGTGGATTCCAGCCTACTGGAGGAGTGGGAACGGATGCGGGATCCTGGCTACCAAGCCCCAGGGTTAGCCGAGATCGAGCCAGAGCCCAGCGGGCAAGAGCCCGCTCCTGACATCACACACGATGCTCGGCGCTTCACCGCAGCCATCCGGACGCAGGTCTTCACCTTCCTGCGGGCCTGGTCGTTCGGCACCGACGAGGCCGCGCTCAAGGTGCTCGACTCTGGCGTCGACGGCTTTGGGGCGCAGTGGACGCCCGAGCGTCTGACCGTCGCCCGCGACGCGTTCCGCGTCGAACACCGGAATCTGCGGCTCGACCCGGAGGCCCGGAACCTCCGCCACACCCACGTCCACCCCTCCGACGACGGGACGATGTGGCGCGTCGAACAGATGCTCATAGACCTGGAGGGACTCAATGACTGGGTCGCGGAACTCGACATACACCTCGACGCATCACGAGAGGCTGGCGAGCCAATCATGACACTGGTGCGCCTCGAAGGCCTCGTTCCGTAGCCTCGCTCCGCAGATCCGAGCTTGACGTCAGACGCCGGTGCAGGCACTCTCGACACGAAGAATCTCGGTCGTAGTGGAGGGTCGGAGGACGAAGCCCGTGCATGGACGACATATCGGCGGATGGGTCACGGCGCTGCTGGCCATCGCCAGCCTCGCCGCGGGTGCGCAGGACGCACCACCGGATACGCGGATACTCGACGCGGCCAGCGTGGCGGACGCGGCTGGCGTGGACGCCCTGCTGGCCCAAGGTGTCGATGCGAATGTGCCGCAGGCAGATGGCGCAACAGCGCTGCACTGGGCCGCTCACTTTGACGCTACGTCGATGGCGACAGCGCTGATCCGATCGGGCGCGGTCGTCGATCCGGTGAACGACTTTGGCGTCACGCCCCTCTGGCTGGCCTGCCTCAATGGCAGCGCGGACATGGTCGAGGTCCTACTGACGGCGGGAGCCGACGCGAATCACTCGCTGCCCTCTGGCGAGACGGTGCTGATGACCGCGGCACGGTCCGGGTCAGCCGAAGCGGTTGGCCTGCTAGCGGCCCGCGGAGCGAACCTCGACGCTCAGGAGCAGTCGCGGGGGCAGACGGCGCTGATGTGGGCCGTGGCGCAGCAACACCCGGACGTCGTGGCGACGCTGGTCGACCTCGGGGCAGACGTTCACGCACGATCGAATCCGTTGCCGAGGCGAATCCACACTCGGACCGCGGGCTTCAACCCGGTCGGGGTGATCGACATCGTGCAGGGCGGATATACACCGATGCTCTTCGCCGCCAGACAGGGCGATCTGGACGCGGCAACATACCTGGTGGCGGCTGGTGGCGACGTGAATGACACGGCGCCATCGGGCACCAGCGCGCTGGTCGTGGCGGCCCATGGTGGCCACACGGCGCTCGCGACCTACCTGCTCGAGCACGGCGCGGACCCAGACGCGGCCGAGGCCGGCTACAGCGCGTTGCACGCCGCCACCCTCCGCGGCGACGAAGCCCTGGTGACCGCGCTCTTGGCCGGGGGCGCAAGCCCGAACGCACTCGTGGTGACCGGCAGTCCGGGACGGCGTAACAGCCCCGACTACGTGCTGGAGCACGATGTCGTCGGCGCGACTGCGTTCTGGCTGGCCGCGCAGTTCTCGGAGCCCCGGATCATGCGTGTGCTCGCCGACCGGGGCGCGAACCAGCGGGTCGTCATGCCGGGCGGCACGACATCGCTGATGGCGGCCACCAGCGCCCGCCGACGAACGGAACCGGGACTGACGCCGAACCGGGTCGAGAACGAACGCCTCGTACTGGAGTCGGTCCGGGTAGCAGTCGAGGTCGGCGTGGACGTCAACGCCGTGGACGACGCCGGCAACACCGCCCTGCATACCGCCGCATCGAGACGACTCGACACGGTGGTCCAATTCCTGGCGGACAGCGGGGCAAACCTGAACGCGTACAACGAGGAAGGTCAGACCCCCTTGACGATGGCGGCCGGCCGGGGAGACGCTGAGGACAACGCCACCGTAGAGCTGCTACGCCGTCTCGGTGCGGAAATATAGAGGCGGGTCTCACAAGACCCGCGGCTACGATGCCAGGGCACTTGGATGGTGCTGAGGTTTTTCTGACGAGGCGTCTGTCTGGCAAGGCACAAGGAGGGAGCAGGCAGGCATCCGCCCCGCCCGTTCGGGCGGGGGTGGCCGACACAGCAACGCCGTCCAGGCTGGCGCCTCGTCGGAAAACCTAGACGCCGGTCAAAGGTTCGACGCTGAGCGTGCCGTCACTCTTCCCGAGTCTCTCGACCGGCACACCCAACTTCTCGGTGAGGGTCACCAGCAGGTTGGGCATCAGCGGATCGCCCTCGTACTTGAGATGCCGGCCGCCCTCGAGTTGCCCCCCGCAGCCACCCAATAACAGGACCGGCAGGTTGAGCGGGCTGTGGGCATTGCTGTCGGACATGCCGCACCCGTAGAGGATCATCATGCTGTCGAGCAGCGACCCGTCGCCGTCCGGCGTCGCTCGGAGCTTGGCCAGATAGTCGGCGAACAACCCGGCGTGATACGCGTTGATCTTGGCCATCATCGCGATGCGCTCTGGATCGTACTCGTGGTGCGAGAGCGGATGATGCGCGTCCGGGATCCCGATTTCGGTGTACGTCCGCGAACTCACCTCACGTCCCAGCATGAAGGTGCTCACACGCGTCAGGTCGGTCTGATGGGCGAGCAACTGCAGGTCGAACATCAACTCCACATGCTCGGCGAAAGTGGCCGGAATGCCTTCAGGCTGCTCCAGCTCCGGCACGTCGAAGCTCGGCTGCTGCTCGGCTCGCTGAATCCGTCGCTCGATGTCCCGCACCCCGTCGAGATACTCATCGATCTTCAGGCTGTCCGCCTGTCCAATCTCGCGTCTGAGGTCCGAGACCTTCTCGGTCACCGAGTCGAGGATCGACCGGTCGCGCTGCATGCGGGCCAGGCGTATCGCCGGATCGGTGCTCCCGCTATCGCCAAACATCTGCTCGAACACCACGCGAGGGTTGTTCTCCATCGGTAGCGGCGTCGTCTGACTCCGCCAACAAATCGTGTTGGTATAGACGCAGCTGTGACCTCCGCTGCATTGACCGGCATTGGCCCGACTGTCGATGGCCAGCTGTAGTGAGGCCAGCTCGGTCTCCTGGCCGTACTCCCTGGCCAGGATCTGATCCATCGAGATGTCAGCCACGGGAGCCGTCTCGCCGGCCACCCCGGCCGCGCCGGTCAGAAAGGTCGTCGACGCCCCGGCGTGGGCCGGTGTCCAGTAGCCCCTGAGGCCAGACACCACGGTCATCTGGTCCCGGAACGGTGCCAGCGGCTGCAGAATCGGCGTGAGGTCGAACCCGCGTCCCTCCTGCGTTGGCGTCCAGTGCTCCATGGCGATGCCGTTGGGCACATACACTACCCCGAAGCGACGCGGGGGATTGGCGGCCGTGCGCGACAGCGCCGACGCCGCGGGAACCATGGCGTCCAGCAGCGGCAACGCCACCGCCGCCCCCAAGCCGCGTAGGACAGTCCGTCGTGGCAACGACATTTTGGTGATGATCATGGTGGGGTCCGCGTCTGTAGTCAGTGACACTCAACGACCGACCGGTGCTCGCGAGGCGGTCAGTGAGGCATCGTCCGAACGTGAGCGACGCCCTTGAAACGGTTCACTCTTGACGATGCCCAAGATGATGGACGACCAGCGGTACTCATCGGGAGCCGAGGCTCGCAGGATCTGGCGGACGCTCGGGCGGTCGTAGTATTCGAGCCCCCGCCCTACCGCGTAGGCGAGCAGCTTCTCGGTCACCGCGCCCGCGAACTCCTCGTCACGACTGAGCAAGACCGTCCGCAACCCCGCCGGGCCTTCGAATTCCACCCCGCTGGGCATCGTCCCGGACGAGTCGATCGGAAGGCCAGCCTCACTCAGGGCACGCCAGCTCCCAATCGCATCAAAGTTCTCGAGTGCGAAGCCAAGGGGATCCATCGGGGCGTGACAACTCGCACAGACCGGATTGGCGCGATGCTGTTCGAGGCGCTCACGGACCGAGGCGGGGGCCCCGCCTTCACCGCGATCCGGCAATCCCGGCACGTCGGGCGGCGGCTCCGGCGGCGGCGCGCCGAGCATGCTTTCGAGTAGCCACTTGCCGCGCAACACCGGCGACGTGCGGTTGGGGTGTGACGTCACCATCAACAGACCACCGTGCCCGAGCAAGCCACCTCGTGGGTGATTCTCACCCAGCGTCACGCGCCGGAAACGGTCGCCGTAGACCCCGCCGATACCGTAGTGCCTGGCGAGTCGTTCGTTCAGGAAGGTGTAGTTCGCGCTGAGCAATTCGAAGAGGCTCCGGTCGTCCCGGATCGTGCTCCCGACGAATAGCTCGGTTTCGCGCCGAAAGGCATTTCGCAAATTCTCGTCGAATTCGGGATAGTCAGCCGACTCACGCTGTTGGGACTCGAGGTTCCGCAACCGCAGCCATTGGCTGACGAAGTTATCGACAAGGGCGCTGGACCTGGGATGCGAAAGGAGTCGCCGCGTCTGCTGCTCCAACACGACCGGGTCCGTCAGCCGCCCACTGATGGCGGCGTCCAGCAGCTCATCGTCCGGGATACTGCTCCACAGAAAGAAGGACAAACGAGACGCCAGCTCCAGGCCGCTCAGACGATACGGTGTATCAGGCGCGATATCGGCTGGATCACGCTCGATCCGAAAGAGAAAATCTGGATCAACCAGCATCCGCTCGAGCGCGAACTGGATCCCCGCGTCGAAGTCACCGTCGCGCCGTCCGGACTCGTAGAAGTCCATCAGGGTTGCGACTTCCGGATCGGTGACCGGCCGGCGATACGCCCGTCGGGCGAGCCTGGCAAGAATGCGACCGGCGCAGGACTTCTCGTCATCGGCCGCCGCAGGTGCGCAGACAAAGATCTCTCGACGACTCGGGGTGTCACCCGGGCCCTCGACGGTGTACGGACCACCGATCGCGACCTGCTCGACCCCGGGGTTTTCGTCATACCGTTCGTCAACGAAGCGCCCGTAGCCACGGTTGCGTGGCTGCAACACACCCTCTGTCTCAGACAACCGCCTCACGAACGAGACGCCCACGGTTCGCAGGCCGGCTTTGGCGGGGAAGCGGACTTCCAGCCCGGCATCCCCCGTGTTCATGTAGTACTCCCAGTCCGGATCCCCCGCGATATTGCCGGAAAAGCTCAGTGGCGCCATTTGCCCGACGGCGTCGGCGTCGCCTACCGAGAACCGCTTGACGAACTCACCGTCGACACGCACGTCGAGCTCCTGAGGCGTCGAAAACCCGATGATGTAGTCCGAGAAGTTCCGGTGCAGGCGCACCTTGACCGTGTACTCGCCATCCACCGGAAAGTAGTGGCGGACCGCAATGCCTCCGCGGGAGCCGAACGACAGCCGGTCGCCCTGCCGGTCATCCTGCAACAGCCCTGGATGTATGCGATACGTGGCCACGGCCGGTCCTACCGGCGGAGTCCCCACGGCGAGCCGGCTGATTTTTCGTGCGGCCGACAGATAGCGCGACACCAGGTCTGGTGAGATCGAGAGCATCTCCCCGTTGTTGTCGAAGCCATGCTCATAGGTGTTGTCGGCTGGCAGCAGCGAGGCGACATCGACGTCGACCGCGAGGAGATCACGAACGGCCGCGTGATACTCCGCCCGATTGAGACGATGAAACGTCTCGCCGCGCCCGGGGTCCGGACTGGTCAGGGACACCGCGTCGATCTCCGCCTCCAGCCACGAGGCCGCGGCACGATACGTGGCCTGGTCGGGCCGTGGGCTGCCTGCGGGCGGCATGGTCTGCGCACGCAGCTTGACGATGACCCGCTCCCACGCCTCGGCCTCGGCGCTCACGTCGGTCAGGTCCTTCGTGTCGAGCGCCAGCCCCGCCACCAGGGTCCGATCGTTGTGACAACGCACGCAGAACTGGTCGAGCACCTTCCGAGTCGACGAAGCGGTGACGTCAACCTCCGGCGCCGACTCCTGTGCGAGAGCGACCTGCGGTCGACTGGACGCCGCCGCCATCGCCGCGACGAGGACCAACAGAACTCCGACCGTCGAACGGGGTCTCACCACCTTGCGCGCCTCCAGATCATTTGGATCGGCACATAAACCTCTTCCGTCGCTGTCACGCCAACCGCCCCTGCGAGCATAACCCTCAAGTCGGTCAACGGCCCACGAAGACCGCACTGACCGTACGCCAATGATAGTGCGGAATGCCTCTCTTGAGTGCACTATCACGTCGATTTCTTACACCACGCGAGTCGGCTGACCACATCGTCGACCGCCTGGCCAGAACCCTCACCGAAGGCCCGGCTCCTCGATGGCGTGGGAGCCCAATTCGAGCGCATTGTGCTCACGGCGCCAGACGGGCAGCGGACCCCGGCGGTAAAGGGTCCCTTGGCTTCACCGACTCCGAAATGAAGAATCGGCTCGGACTGGCTGGTCGTCCCGTGTTCCAGGGAGAGCTGACGGACCAACGCGCATCCCTCGAGAAGGAGCGTCACGGTGGCCTCGGCGCCCAGGTATCGGACCGCGTGCCCCGCAGCCGAAGGCGCACACTGCAGTTGTCGAGCCGGGGAAGCCCATCGTTGCGAAAGAGGCGAACCTGGCACCCTTCGAAAACGCCCAGATCGACGTCGCCGTCGATGTCGGCGGCGGCCCCCCACCCATCGAACCCGGACTACCCCGGTCACGTCGGCCAGGGACAAGGCCCTGCCGGCTACGGCTGCTCTGGACCCTCGACCTGGGGGGTGGCTCGGGTCGGGATACTTCAGGGCACCGACCGCATTGTGGGGCGTCGCCGTGGGGTCTGACTAGCCGCGCACCAGGTCACATGCCTTGCCAAGGCCCGTCGTACCACCTGAAGACGTTTCCGGTAAGACTGCCGATAAAGATCTCTCCGGTGTCGCTCACGTCGATCCAGTGACCTGGACTCTCCATCGCACCGAGAATCTCTCCTGTCTCCATGTCGACTCGCATGATGCGCCCGGCGAGGGTGTCGTATGTGATGTTCTCGATGTTGTCGCGGTGGGTGATGACCCACACCTGGTCATCTGGTGTGATGAAGATGTTCTGGGTGGCTCCCAGATGCGTCCACATATGTAAGAACTCACCGTCTCCGTCAAAAATTTGAATCCGGTTGTTCTCGCGATCGCTGACGTACACACGCCCCGTCGAATCCACGGCCACCGAGTGCACGAGGTCGAACTCTCCCAGCGCGGTGCCAGGTGTGCCCCAGGCGCGGACGAACTGTCCGTCCGCGTCGTACTTGACGACCCGGTTGTTCCCGTAGCCATCGGCAACATAGAGCTCGTCGTTCGGACCAAACGCGATGTCGGCTGGACGATCGAACGTGTCGTCTGTGGTGCCGGCCTGCCCCTTGACGCCCAAGGTCATCAGCAGCTCGCCGTCGTTGCTGAACTTCATCACCTGATGGTCGCCGTTGTCCGTGACCCAAACGTTGTCGTGACGATCGATACGCAACCCGTGTTCGTTACCGAACAGACCGCGGCCGAACGAACGCAGGTAGTTGCCCTCGGCGTCGAACACGATGATGGGATCGGCGGTCTCGCCACGGTGAAACACGAACACCTGATTATTGGAATCCGTGGCCACCGATGACACCCGCCCGAAGTTCCATCCGTCCGGCATGGTGCTCGGCTCCTGCCCGAACCGGATGGCAACGCGGTACTTCATCAGGCTCCCCTCATGGGGATACCACCCTTCCAACCCCTGGGTGTCCACGACCTGCCCGACCGCGGTGGCTCGGTCAATATCGACGCCCGGTGCCGGCTGCATCACGTCCCCGTCGTCCGCTGCCTCAACCGGCGCCTCGGATGCGGGTCCCGATGCACATGCGGTCGCGAAACACACTACACACACGAAACTCAGCAATCTTCCGTTGGGCATTGAGGGTGTCCTTTCGTCGCGGCTCTCGAATTCAGTTCGCGCTCGACAACGCGTTCAGGGCGGCCACAAAGTCGCTCCACGGAACCGGCCGTCCGTGGACGGGCGCGAGCGTCTCCACCTCCAGATTCATGCGCCGCACCTGATTCGACAGGCTGCGCATCGCCGGCAACTGCGCTCGTCGGGGCGGCTCGTGGGTGTCGAACAGGTCCGCCTGAAACACGATGCCCTCGGCCGGTAGGTACGCCATCAACATGCCGGTCACGTGCTGCAATGGCTGCACGTAGTACACGCGCAAGATCCGCGAATCGTCCGCAATGACGTAGTTCTCCTGAATCGCCTCGTAGTTGTAGCCCTCGGCCAGTTCGGTCGGCGGCCACTTCGACACAATGTCGGGCTTGACGGTCCTCGGCTCGTAACTCAACACATCGCTGTTCAGGAACTCGAGGTTCTGCTGGTGGGTCACGATGGTCGACCCGATGTGGAGGTAGGTGCGCAGTCCTCCGATGTGATCGAAGTGGGGGTGAGAGCTGATCAGCCAGCGAATCGGCTTGTTGGGAGCGAGTCGCGCAACCGCCTCGATGACGGCCAAACTGCGTGTTTCATCGACGGGCGCCTCGAACACGGCGACAAAGTCGTCGAACTCCACCATGTAGCTGTTGGCCGGACCGCCGCCGAGCAGATAGACACCGTCGGCCATTTCTTCGACCGCGACGTCCGTCGGGAACGTGGCCTGAGCCACCGAGGGTGGCACGGGAGCCGTGTCGTCACACACGTTCGGCTGTACGGTCGCGAACGTCCCGCCGTAGGCGTTGTGGCCGGTGCTCTCCCGGTAGAACTGCCAATTGTCGTCCCATCCCTGGTGCGAGTGCCAGGCGGTAGGCCATTTCACGTTCCCAAACGTGGCTTGATTGGTCGACTCGTGCTCGATGTTGAAGTCGCCCAGCGCGGGGATGTTCACCGTCGTCTTGATCCGCTGAATCTGGTTCTGCGGGTTGATCGTCGCGTCGACCCGATACTTCCCGAGCATCGTAATCGCGACCACATACATTTTCTCTGGACTCACCACGTTGCCATCGCGGCCCTTCTCGATCTGCTCCCAACGCCACAGCGCCACGGGATTGGCGCCGGGGAGGCGTGCGGCCTTGAGAAACCCGTGTGGATTCATCCACATCTCCAGCTGGTACACCTCGGCCAGCTCGGGCGAGACCGCGACCGGCGGTCCGTCGCCGTCCATGTGCCAGGCGAACTCGCCATTGACGATGTGGGTCTGCCTCGTGTCCTGCTGCGTCGGCGTCCCGCCGGTCCAGCCCATGCCGTACTTCCACGACGCGGGATTCAAACCTGGCGTCCGGTCGAAGGTCTCCTTGCTGGTGCCGGCATCCCAGTTAATCGTGCGGGTGTAATTGGCCATCGAGTCGATACGCGGCCAGTCGATGTTGACCGCGTTCTCGAATGTCTGGCCGACGGCGCCACTATAGCCGGTGCCGGAGTAGGTGATGCACGTCAGATTGGCTTCACCGATCTCGGCCGCAACAGCGGCCAGAAGCGGCGCCGGATCGACGTAGCCTGGAGGAAACGGCTGGGCGAACACCGGCCCTCCCACCAACAAGACCAGCGCGAGGGTGCCATACACACATTTCGGCATCTTTCTTCCTGACATGATGAGCCGTCGTCGCCTCGCCCCGTTGGGTGGGGAGGAGACGAGGCCGTCCTCAGTTTCTACGGCGTCACGTACTTCCGTACTCGGTGCGGGCCAACGTCGGCGGCATACACGCTGCCCTGCCGATCCGCCGTGATCCCCGACGCCCCAGAAATGCGATTCTGCTCTTGCTCGGCCAGATCGGGGTCCGGAATGAACGCGGTCACCACACCGTCTTTCGCGCTGCCAATGTAGATGCCCCGCTTCCAGCCCGGGTTGTTTCTCGAGTTCGACGTCGAGTCCGTCACGTAGAGCCGGTCATCCTCGTCGATGAACATCCCGCTGGGCCGACCAAACTGTGTCCATGCCACGACGAAGGTGCCGTCCGGCTCGAAGACCTGCACCCGGCTGTTCGATCGGTCGCCGACAAACACGCGCCCAGCCGAATCCAGGGCGATGGTGTGGGGTTGATTGAATTCACCGGGCCCCGCGCCGGTCTGTCCCCAGGTGGTGAGGAAGCGGCCATCGCTCGCGAATTTCACCACTCGATTGTTGGTCCCGTGGCCATCCGTGACGAAGATGTCCCCATTGGCCGAGACCGCCACATCGGTCGGCCGGTCGAAGGTATCGGGGCCGCTTCCCGCGACCCCCGCCTGGCCGAGCGTCAACAACCGCTCTCCGGTCGGGCTGTATTTGAAGACCTGCTGCCCTCGCCCCCCGGCGGACAGGCCGAGCACCGTGTCACTCCCATTGGCGTCAGTCGCCCAGATGTTGCCATCGGGATCGATGTGAAAGCCGTGCGGATGCGCAAAGTCGCCCTCGCCCCAACTGTCCAGCAGCTCGCCGCCCGGTGTGAATTTCAGAATCGGCGGGTCCTCGTCACGGCCAACGCAGGTGGCGGCTCCGGCTGGTACGGTTCCGAAGCACCGATGGAGGACCCAGATGTTCCCGTCCGGATCTCGATCCACGCCGATGGTCTCTCCGAACGCGCCGGCGTTCATGCTCATCGGAAGCTGTGGCCAGGGCTCGACCCAACGATATGGCGTGGCAAGGGGCTGCGCCGCCACGCCGAGGGATACCACCCCGAGCGCAACCAGCAAGAGTCCTGTCCGTCCGATGCACGACATGATGGCCTCCTAGCAGCCCGTGCGCGATTATTGACGGTCAACCCGCAGCGACGCAACACGCGTACGTCACAGCATGGCGGACGACGCCCGCCGCGGCCCCGATCCGTGAGACCATCCGGATCATCCTCAGCCGCGTCCGGCGGCTCGATGCCGGGTAGGGCGCTCGGTCGTGTTCTTGCGCATGTGATGGGCGCCGCGGCGAGGCCCCCAGGGCCTTCGTGCCAGCGAGGCAGAACGGAGCAGATATGTGGCAACGTCGAGTGACAGCCGGCCTTCTCTTGACCGTGTATACCGCGATGCCGTCCGTCGTCCGGGCCCAATCTTCGGATGTATTTGTCCCGGTGACCGACGCGATGCTGCAGGCGCCATCGGATGATGACTGGCCGATGTGGCGCCGCACCCTCGATGGCTGGGGGTATAGCCCGCTCGACCAGATTGATCGCAGCAACGTGGGAGACCTGCGTCTGGTCTGGACGCGAGCGCTGAGCGCCCCTGGTCGACAGCAGGGCACCCCACTCGTGTATGACGGCGTGATCTACATGCCGAATCCGAGCGACGTCATCCAGGCGATCGACGCGGTCAGCGGCGACCTGATCTGGGAATATCGCCGGTCGTTGCCGGAGGACGTCTGCGAGCGCTTGATCCCGGGCGTCTGTACGACCAATCGTAATCTCGCCATCTACGACAATCTGATCATCGACACCAGCGTCGACGAGTTTGTGTTCGCGCTGGATGCGCAGACCGGAGACCTGGTGTGGGAAACGGAGATTCTCGACTACCAGGTGCATCCGGCGAACCAGAGCACGGGACCGATCATCGCGAACGGCAAGGTTATTTCGGGACGCAGTTGCATGCCTAGCGCCGGACCGGATGCCTGTGTCATCACTGCGCACGACGCGAAGACCGGAGCAGAAATCTGGCGGCGGCGCACCATTCCCAGACCGGGCGAGCCCGGCGACGAGACATGGGGCGGAGTGCCGGACGCGGACCGCCGACACGTCGGGACCTGGATGGCGCCGAGCTACGACCCGGACTTGAACCTGCTCTACATCGGCACGTCGGTAACCTCGCCGGCGCCGAAATTTCTCGTGGGTGGGGTCAACAACAAGCACCTGTATCACAACTCCACCCTGGCACTGGATGCCGACACCGGCGAGATCGTCTGGTACTACCAGCACCTCAATGACCACTGGGATCTCGACCATCCCTTCGAGCGTCTCCTCGTCGACACCGCCGTCCGGCCGGACCCGGCCGTCGTGAGCTGGATCAACCCGCGGCTCCAACCGGGTGAGGCACGCCGCGTGATGACCGGCATCCCCGGAAAGACCGGCGTGGTGTACACCCTCGACCGCGCCACCGGCGAGTTTCTCTGGGCAACCCCCACCGTAGCGCAGAATGTCATCACCCACATCGACGGCGCGACCGGTGCAGTCTCGGAGAACTCGGAGGTGGTGTTCGGCGGGTTCGGACAGGAGGTCTTGACTTGCCCCACCGCCATGGGCGGCAAGGATTGGGAGGCGGGCGCCTACAGCCCGCGGACCAACACGATGTATATGCCGCTGCGGAACGCCTGCGCGCGAATGACGCCCCTCGACGATGGCGGCACCTCGCTCTACAGCCTCGCCATGAGGAACGAGTTGGCTCCGGGAACGGACCAGCTCGGCGCGGTGTGGGCCATCTCGGCCGAGACCGGTGCCACGGCGTGGACCTACGAGCAACGTGCGGCCACGATGTCGCTAGTAGCCACCGGAGGGGGTCTCGTTTTCGTGGGCGATATCAACGGTCGGTTTCGCGCCCTCGATGACGAAACTGGCGACATGCTGTGGGAGATCAACCTCGGATCGCCGGTGAGCGGGTTCCCGGTGGTCTATGCCGTCGATGGACGACAGTATGTCGTGGCGGGGACCGGCACGGGTGGCAACGCGTCGCGATGGAGCGCGATGACGCCGGAGCTCAGACCGAGCAGCGGGAACAACCTCTTTGTGTTTGCGCTGCCGGAACGATAAGCAAGAGGGCGAACTGGCCGCGGCCTGCGCACGCTCAGTCGAGTTCGACGATGACCGGTGCGTGGTCCGACGCGGTCAGGCCGTCCTTCTTCTTGCGATAGTCCCGGTCGACTTCAACATGATGCAGACGGCGGGTGACGGTCGCCGTGCCGAGCAGCAGGTCGATACGGAGACCATGGTTCCGGTGAAAAGCGCCCGCCCGATAGTCCCACCAGGAAAACAACCTGGCGTCGGGCAGATGGTGCCGGAACAGATCGGTGAAGCCCCACCCCAGCACACGTTGCAAGCGCTCGCGCTCGGCCGCGGTGTGAAAGATCTGTCCGGTCAGCGCGTTCTCGTCCCAGGTGTCGATGGGCGCCGGCACGATGTTGAAGTCGCCACAGAGCACGGTGGGCCTCTCCGGGTCGTGCTCGGTCTGGAGCAGTCGGTGCAGGCTCTCGAACCAGGCCAGCTTGCGCGGGAAGTCGTCATGGTCGGTGGACTTGCCGTTCGGACAGTACACGGTGGTAAAGGAGAGGTCGCCGACCCTCGCCGTGATCAGGCGTGACCCGAGCCCCTCCTCACCGGGAAGGCCTCGTCGCACGAGGGTGGCCGGCTCGCGCGAGAGAATAGCCACCCCATTCCAACTCTTCTGCCCAAACCACTCCGCATGGTAGCCGGCCGCCCGAAACTGGTCGACCGGAAATTCCTCGTCCGTCAGCTTGAGCTCCTGGAGACCGACCACGTCCGGTTCGCGGGTTCGCAACCAGTGGAGCACGAAATCGATCCGGGCCCGCAGGCCGTTGATATTCCAGGTGGCAATCTTCATGCGCTCTCTCGACATCCGCCGCTAGAAAAACCAGCTAATCGACGCGTAGCCGGTGGTGCCCGACTGCCCATACTCTGACGCCAACGGCCGATCCGGAGTCACCGCGCTCTCGCCGACCCCGACATACACCCCGCCACTCACCGACACCTCGTCACCGGCCGAATAGGACACGCTGGGCGCGAGCAGCGCGCTCCGGTCGTTCAGATTCCAGAGCCAGAGCCCGCTCAGCCCCACCAGCGGATGCAACTGGAAGGTAGTAAAGACGACGGTCTCGTCTCGACCGAGCACCTGAAACTCCCCGCGTCGAAACGGCTCTGAGAGCACGACCCGGAGATACTCGCCGGGGTTGGCCGCGGCCAGGTTGTCGCGCTGATATTCGACGCCAACCGACAGGTCTCGCCCCCCCACCTGCAGAAGACGGTCGAGTCCGATCGCACCGCGGAAGACCACCGCGCCATCGATCTGACGGAGCGTGCCTTCGCTCCGCACGGCCCAGGATCCGAGCCCGCCGGCTGCGCCGAACGCGCCGGTCACATCGCCGTAGAGTGAGCCGGCCCAGCCAGACAGCTCCCAGTTGTGCCAGGTGGCCAGCCCTCGTCCCAGCGCGGTGACCTCGTCGCCGGCCGCGGTCTGACTGGGACGTACCACGAGATCGATCTGGCTCAGCGGACTCGGATAGAGTCGCACGCGGGCGGCGTCGACGCCGCCACGGAACTGACGAAACGGGTCGGCCGGGCTGAACGGTAAGAACGGGTCAGCCGGCGTCAAGAACAGCGTGGTCCCCCAGGAGACCGCCTGCCGTCCGGCACTGATCTGCGTGGCACGGGTCGGGCTGACGGCCACGTTGAGTCGGTCGAACCGATGCCGCCATCCGACGTGCTCTTCGTCCAGGATGGTCCACTCCAGGTCGAGCCGCTCGCCACCGCTGGGCACCGCACCGAGACCGAAGCCCGCACTCGAGTCACGTTGTCGCAGAGTCAAGGCATGCTCGTATGCGACTTCGAACGACAGGGGGCCGAGCACCGGTCTGGACGAGAGGCGAAACCGGCTGAACTCCGTCAGGCTGCTATCGGCGAAGTCGGTCGCGCCGCTGAACAGCGGCACGGTCTGGAGATAGCCGGTCAACCAACTCGGCTGGGCGCGAGCCGGTGTGGCGACCAGAAGCAGCAGGCAGGCGCCGACGAGCGCCTGGTGCGGGGTCCCACCGGTCACCCGCGGGTCTCGTCGGAATCGATGCGGCCGTCGACCATCTGCACCAGTCGGCGCGACCGCTTCATGACCCGCGAGTCATGGGTCGCGAACACGAATGTGACCCCAAGGTCACGATTCAGCTCCGCCATCACGTCGAGCAGCGCCTCGCTCGAGGCGGAATCGAGATTCGCGGTCGGCTCATCGGCAAGCACCAGGGCCGGGCGACTCGCCACCGCGCGGACCACGGCCACGCGCTGCTGCTGTCCCCCCGAGAGCTTGCCGGGGCGCCGGTCCTCGAGTCCCGCCATGCCGGTACGCGCGAACAGTTCCCCGATCCGCGCCGCGCGCTCGTCAGCCGCAATACCTTGCAGCAGCATCGGAAACTCCGCGTTCTCCATCGCGGTCAGCACCGGCAGCAGGTTGTAGGCCTGAAAGATGAACCCAACCTGTTCGAGTCGCAGCTGAGCGAGCTCCTGGTTGGGCATGTCGGTGACATCCTGCCCGGCCACCCACACCCTGCCGCGGGTCGGTCGTGTGAGGCCACCGATCACGTTCAGCAGCGTCGTCTTGCCCGAGCCGGAGGGCCCGGCCAGCGCCGTGAATTCGCCGGCCTCGACGGTCAGGCTGACATCGCGAACCGCCTGCACCTCTTCGGCCTCTTGCTGGAAGATCTTCCAGACGCCTTCGGTGCGCACCGCCGGAGTATCGGACTGGGTCATTGCTACCGCTCGAACTTCATCGATTCGGCGATGTCGATTCTCGCCGCTCTGAGGGCCGGGTAGACCGACGCCACGGCGCCGATCGCGAGAATAAACGCCAGAATTTGCCCCACTCGAACGGGGTAGAACTGCGGCACCATGACCGGGTCGATGACCACACCCGAGAAGGTCATGTCCTCCCCCATCAGGGCGGCCATGTCGAGACCATCACCGAAGAAATACCAGGTGGCCAGGTACCCGAGGGTGACCCCGACGAAACCACTGACGGCGGTCAGGGTGAGACCCTCGACCAGCACGATCGTCCCGGTTCGCCCCGGAGTCAGGCCGAGGGCCTGCAGCACCCCGAACTCGCGGTAGCGGTGCAGCACCGACATCAACACGGTGTTCACGATGCCAAACGCGATGATGATGAACAGAATGCCGAAGACCAGATAGTTCCCGAAGCTGTCGATGGCAATCGCCGCGGCCAGCGCGGGGTTCGCTTCGCGCCACCCCATCACGCGCGCGTCTCCGCGCCCGATAGGGTCGGCCAGCGCTTGCTCCAAATGCGCCGAGACCGGAGCGACCGCCGTGCTGTCCTTCAGCACCACGCCGACGTTGGTGACGTCATGCTCAGACCCGAGCCACTCGCCAGCCGTTTGGAGTGGGATGTGGACCACCGATTGGTCTACTTCCGGGACGCCGTTTCGAAAGATGCCGACGACCCGGAGCAACTGCGCGGCGATTTCCTTGTCTGCGTCCTGCGCCTGCACCACCAGGCGCGAGCCCAGCCGCAGATCGAGGCTCGAGGCGAGACCGACGCCGACGTAGGCGGCCAGCCGATCATCCGTCTCCAGATACCGGCCCTCGACCAGTTGGTCGTCGAGCGTGCTGAATCGGGCCTCGGCCACCGGGTCGACGGCCTGGACCTGCACCGGTCGCGCTCCCTGGGCCGAGCTCGCCAGAGCACTGACGCTCAGCCGTGACGACACCGCGACAACCTGCGCTGCGATCTCCGGCGCGGCCAGAGCCTGCTCGGCCTTGCCTCGCACGTCGGTCATCAGACGGTCCTCGAGCTTGCGACTCCGCCGAAAGTCCGGTTGCTCGATGGTGATGTGTCCGGTCGAGGTCCGGATGCCGGAGTCGATCCACTGTTCATGGGTCCCATCGCTCAAAGCAAACGCGAAAATCAGCAACGCGCCCCCGATCACCATCACCGCCGAGGTCAGCATCGTCCGCCTCAACTGACGACGCAGGTTCCGCATCGCCAGGACCAGAATGGTCCTGACCTGCAGCGAGCGCGGCCTGGTGGATGTCTGGGTCATGGCGCGAGTAGGTAGCTGAGGAACATGGCTGTATCTCCCGATCGGATGCGCGCTACAGCCCCGCCAGCGTGTCGGCCGGCGGAACCCGGGCCGCGCGCCACGCGGGGAGGAGGGACGCAAGGATCGCGGTGGCGAACAGCGCGGCGGCCGTCATGATCCAGAACGGGACGTCATACTCGACTCGTAGGCTGGGCGAGAGGAGCGCCCCCATGATGGTCACGTCGTCGATGGCCCAGCTCATGTCGGGCGGCGCGGTGTGGAACCACAGCATCAAGGGGAGCGTTATCACCGCGCCCAGCGCCAGACTGATCCCTCCCAGCGCCACCCCTTCATGCAGCACGACCGCCCGCACCGAACGCGGCGTCGCCCCCAGCGCGAGCATAACGGCGAACTCCCGTCGGCGCTCGTAGGTGGCCATCAACATCGTGTTCGCCACCCCGAAAATGGCAATGCTGAAGACGATGATGATGATGACGAAGTATATTGATTCACCCAGGGCGACGTAATCGACCATGGCCGGATTGAGCGTCGTCCACGCGACCACCTCGAGCGCGCCCTCACCCGCCGACAGGGCGCCACCGAGACGCGCCGCGGTCTCCTCGGCGATCCAGGGGTCGACGGTCGACACCGCAATCTCATGAATGCGACCCCGGGGCAGGACCAGCAGGGTCTGGAGGTCGCCGATCGGCATGACCGCGAACGTCGCGTCAAGCTCCACCAGCCCGGTCTGGAAGATCCCGACCAGGGTAAAGAGGTCGTTCGCCATCGACCCGTCCGCCCCCGACGACACCACCACCAGCTCGTCGTCAAGTCCGGCCGCCAGCTGGCGCGCCATCTCGGCGCCGACGAGCATTTCGTTCCGGTCCGACACGGGCATCCGGCCCTCGACAAGCGGGTCGAGGAAGCGACTCAGTGTCAACTCGCGCGTCGGGTCGATCCCCATGAACATGCCGGCCGACGTGGCTTCACCCGAACTGATGAGCCCCCCCGCGTACACGCGCGGAGCGGCCGCCACCACCGAGGGGTCGCCGTCAATCACGCGCAGCAACGCGTCGACATCGGCGCCGTCTCGACCGCCGATCGTGTCGTAGATGCTGCGGTCCGGCCGGTACTCCGCGTCATGAATCTCGAGCTGTCCGTTGACGAGCGAGGTGGCGCTCTCGACCATCTCGGCCGTGATGCCCTGGGACCAGCCGACGATGAACACGACGGCGAAGAAGCCGACGGCGAGGCCGAGCGCCGTCAGCACCGTGCGCTTGCGGTTCCGGCCGAGATTGCGCCAGCCGATCCGTGACCAGGGGGATTCCGGCATGTCTGCCCGCTATCTGCCGCTCTGCAACGTGCGGAGGGAAAAGAACGACTCGTCGACCTCGATGTCGAAGTCCAGCTCTTCGTAGCGGATCGTCGTCCGCTCCCCGGGTTTGTCGGCCGGTTGCATGTTCATGACGGCCGGCACGAGCCGGCCACCGAACTCGGACACCTCGCTGTAGTTCATCGTGCGCGCCAGCTCGCCGTCTTCGTCGTAGTACTTCGCCCACCGGGGGAGGTTGTCATCTTGCCCCACGAGAAACTCGAGAGAGCCCCACACGACGGCCGCTTCCGGTTTCGGCGTCAACCGGAGCTCCCACACCATGACCCCGTCACGTTCGCCGTCGAACGCCACCTCGGCGTCGTAGACGTCGATCATCTGGCTCTCCTGGACCAGGTCGTCGTTCGTAAAGTGCGACCCCATCCAGGCTCCACCCATCATCGACGACGGGATCTTGATACTCCGGTCCACCTTGGGCAGATAGTTCCAGATGTCGTCGTCGGCCATCAGCGTCGCGGTGCCGGCGTCCTTGGCGGGCGCTCGCAGTCTGACGAGCGAATAGTCGGTACCCAGCGACCACATCTCCATCGTCATCGTGCGCTCCCAGTGCTCGGTGACCACCTCCATGGTCGCGACCCCGTGGCTAGAGTCGCCACGCATCAGGCTGTCGATGCGTTCGATGATCTCACGGGCGTCAGGCTGGGCCGACGCGGTGCTCCCCGCCACGAGACACGCGACGGCGAGGCACATGGTCAGTCGTGCCGGATGCGAGTTGCCAAAGCGTGTCATTGGTCGTCTCTCCCTCGTGTGCGTCGAACCTGCGCGGCCAGTCCGGACACGGTCGCCGTCTCCGCGTGAGCCGCCGGGGCCGCGGCACCGGTGTCCGATCTATCCAGCCATGCCATCAGATCGGCCGCGTCGAGCGGGTGCAAGGACCCAGTCGGCGCACCGAGCACCCGTTCGAGCGTCTCATTGTAGGCCGCAACCGCCTGCTCGACCTGGGCGTGATCGGGATGGCCGGGAGCAGGCGTCGTCAACAGATCCATGACGACGTGCCCGAAATCCTCGCGTATGACAAAGATCATCCGAGCGACCTGATGCGGATGTTGTGTCGTGAATACCCCTTCCGTAACTCCCTGGGCAATGATCTGACCCAGCACCGGCGTCATTCGCTCTCGCACTTGCGAGGACGCGCGCTCGCGCACCGCCGCGTTCCCAGCAGACAGCCACATGGGCAACAGGGCACTCCACAGCCCCTTGCGCTCCAGCTTCAGTTGACTGGACTCGCGAAACAGACACGTCAGTTTGTCCAGCGCCGAAAGGTCGGGGGCACTGACCCGCTGTTCAAGGTGCGTGAAGATCGCCTCACTCAGCCTGCCGACCAACCCCTTGACCAGGGCCTGCTTGGAATCAAAATAGTGATAGAAGGCGCCCTTCGACTGGCCCACATCGTCCAGCACGTCCTGGACCGTCATCTGCTCGTAGCCCTTGCGCTCGATCACCCGGCCGGCCGCCTCGAGGAAGCTCTGCCGCCGCCGCGCGTGCGCCGCGTCATCTACCGTTCTCGCCATATAATTAATAAACCAACCGTCGGTTTATTATTAAAAACCGGACTCACCCTGTCAAGCAGGGGCTCCGCTAAAACCTGAACAGCCGATTGAACTTGACGATGAAGGCTCGGTTTTCCAGGTCGGGGAACCGACCAGGAGTCAACGTGTCACGCTGTTCGTTGTACACAATGAACAGCTCGCTGCCGGGCTGATACTCCCAACGGAGTCGCACGTTGCTGCTCACGGCGTCGTTGCTGGAGTTGTACTGCACCAACGCGCTCACGAACATCGTGGGGCTGAACGTGTAGGTAGACCGAGTCGTGACGAGTTGAGTCGTAAACCGTCCCTGCGGCAGGTCGACGCGGTTAATGGACAACCCTGGTTCCAGTGCAAACTGCGGACTGATCTCGATGCGACCACCGCTGAAGCCCCCCCCGATGCTGACCGCGGTCTTGGTACCGCCGTAGAAGCTGCCGTGCTCGCCGCTCACGGTGCCCGACAGACGCCGCTGGGGACCGAAGCTGTAGGACACCTGCGTGTTGGAAAAATCGTAGTGGCCGACAGGAATGGTCACACCGTCCGCGATCCTGAAGGAGTCCTGCAAAAAGTCGTAGGTGTTGGTGAAGAACGCATTGAAGCTGTCGCTGTTCTCCAGCTCCATCCGAAAGCTCCCGGCCGCCTCTCGTGTCTCGACCGCGCCGACCGCATCGGTGAAGTACCCGTAGGACCCGTCGAATGACAAACGCCGAATCCACTCGATGGACTCTGGGCGCGGGCTGAATCTCGCCGACCCGAAGCTCTTCTTGAGGTCGGGCCGTCGAATGAACCCCACCCCGGGCGAGAAACGCTCGTCAATGAACAGGTGTTCCGCCGTGACGCCATACCGGTCGCCGTCGTATCGAAACTCTCCCTTGTAACTGGAGTCCTTCCCTTCTTCGTCCGTCGTTCGCGTCCGGGCCCAGTAGGCGTTAATCAAGACATTGTCATAGAAGGCAAAGCTCGCGTCGACGCCACCGGCCACGTTGGTCCCGGTCTCGCTTCCAAGCGCCGTGCGATTCGTGAGAATGGCACCCACACTGCTGCGTCGGAACAGGTCGCGCTTCACGCGGGCAACGGTGAAGTTCGTGTCCAGCGTCCCGCTGACCGCCTCGCTGCCGGCCTGGATGTTCAGGACGCCGAGACTGTAGCGTCCGGCCCGACCCGTCATGCGACCACCCGCAGTCAGGGGGACCTCTCGCCCGCCGCTCAATCCAATACGGCGGCTGTAGAACATGATTGGCGTCTCGGCCGACCCGCCGAATGGCCCGCGCGATCCGGCTCCGCCGAACGCGAAGACGCCCTGATTCTCGAGGAAGAATTCTCGCTTCTCTGGGAAGAACAGACTGAAGCGGGTCAGGTTGACCTGCTGCGTGTCAGCTTCCACCTGCGCGAAATCGGTGTTCACCGTGAAATCGGCAGTCAGGTTGTCGGTGACACCGACCTTGATGACATCCAACCCGACCGTGCCGTCCCCCTTGTTCACGAGACCGCCCGAGCCGCCGAGCTGCGAGCTGACGTCGCCGATCACGTAGGGCTTGACTTCGAACAAGCGGTTGCCGCGGGGCACCTCGACCCCGACCAGCGTCGCCGCCGCCGAGACTTGAAAGATGGCGCCCTGTCCCAGCCCACGATCCAGCGGGGTCAAATACGCACGCTCGTTCTTCGACTGAATGTTCCGACTGAGCTGCACGCCCCACACCTGTTCCAGTCCCGGTCGGTACCGCAGCGACTTGAACGGAATCTCGGCTTCGACGGTCCACCCGCCGTCGAACCGCCCGGTCCGCACGTCCCAAATCGGATTCCAGTCGCCGTTGTAGTCACGCTCGTTCGTGACCTGGCCGTCCATCCGTCCGCCAAGCGGGGTCACGTTGAAGATGATCCCGTTCCGCCGGTCGTGGAAGGTGTCGAGCAGAAAGCTGAACCCTTCGTTGCGCAGGACGTTGAAGCTGTCGCGACGCATCTCGTTGGCGATCCACTCCGACTCCGGTGCCGCGTGATGCAGCCGGGCCGAAACATAGAGATTGTTGTCGTCGAACAGCAGCCAGACTTCGGATTGCTCGGTGGCCGGCGCCCCGGCTTCCGGATCGAATTGAATGAAGTCGGTGATCGGCTCGATGTCGCCATACACCGCCTCGTCGAGACCGCCGTCCAGATTCAGCCCCTCGCGGATCCGGACCGCCCGCACCGTCACCTGGCCCGCCGCGTTGCGGGTCATCGTGCGAGGCAGCTCAGGCGCCGGAGGCGCCCCCACGACCGCGGCGAGTCCGCCTCCGGGAGCGAGCGAACGGGTCGTGGGTGGCGGTCCCGGGTCGGCTGCCACCGACGCCGTCCGTTCAGTCCCACCGTCCCCGAGGGCCGGCACAATTTGGTCTTGCAAGGCGAACAGCTCGTCCAGCCGCCCGTCCACCGTGGCCGCCCGCACGACCGCCCCCGACTCCGTGTCAATGAGACGCGCCGTGATCCGGATCTGCGAACCCTGCTGTTGGTATCCACCATGGATGACCCACCGCGCGTTCGCGTCGCGCCCGCGACTCGCCGCATCCGCCGTGTCGAGCACCGGTGCCGTCGCGTCCCGACGGTCGATCACGACATCGGCGGCCGGAGAGAGGTCCGCCGCCACCGCTTCGGCGATCCCGTCGCCGAACCATCCCGAGTCCGCCACACCGGAGATATTGCCGAACGTCACGATGCTGACGCGACTCCCGGCCACCATCTCGTTCAGCGAGGTCACCCCGTCTTGCGCTGCTGCGACACCGTACTCGGTCGCAAGCGCAAGGCATGAGACCAGACAGAGCCCGCCCCCCCAACGTTGTGTGCATGGCCGTCGCATCGCCACTCATCGTATCCGAAGCCCGACCACGTCTCCGTCCGTCGACACGCCGAGGCCATTGAGGTGCCGGTTGACGTAGTTGAAGTAGCCGCAGACCTGGTTCGTCTCCAGTATCTCGCCATCGTCCGCGCCCGCCTCACGTACGACGGCGAGGTCCGCTTCGGCGATATTCGCCACATCGAGGGTCAACTTCTCGACGTGCCTCAGCAGCGCGAGATACTTCCCGGAGAATGTGCGCTCCGGTGCCCGATCCAACAACGAGGCGACCGCGTCGGCACCCTTCTTATCTCCTCCGAGCAGCGCGCGGGCGTTCTGCGAATGATGAGCGAGACTGTAGGTGCATCCATTCAGAACGCTGGTATACGTCCCGACGGCCTCCAGAAACCACTCGGGCAGCACATTCTCCGGATGGTGCAGCACGGCACGATAGAGCGCCATGTGGCCCTGCATCGTGTGTGGACGCAGCGAGTGCGCTTGCATGACGTTGTCCACTGTGCCGTGTGGAGTCACGGCGTCAGCGTAGGCGCTGGCTAACGCGCCCGTGGCCTCGTCGGGCGGAATCGTCTGAATCCACGCAATCATCGCTCGCCTCGTGCCTGAGCGTTGCAGGTTCGTGAAAAGACCCGCCGAACCATCGGCTCGAAGAACTCGATCGGTAGATTCTCGACGTTGGGGTCTATCGTCGTGATGTCGTAGCGCGCGACGAATTCAGCCGTCCAGGCATAGTGCGGATGATCTCGCCAGCGGTCTCGCTCGTTGATGAACGCCGGGTCTTCCACGTCGTAGTAGCCGTGCAGGTGGACACGCTGAAACATCTCGTGGTGCTCGAGCACCCAGATATTCCTCTCGGAGAGATGCGGCCGTAGCAAGTCGGCCGCGAACCGTCCGTGATCCTCAGAACATACGGTGAACCCGATGTCGTGCAGCAATCCTGTCACGACCGTTTCCTCGTCATGTCCGTCCTCATGGAGCAGCGTCGCCGTTTGCAGGCAGTGCTCGTAGTTGTTGATGAGGTAGCCGAACGTGGGGGCGTCTCGCGACGCCTTTAACATGTCGAGCACCTGCACCGCTTGCTGTTCTTCGAGGTACTCTTCCCGTTGACGGTTCATCACGGCCCAGTCCTCCGCGCGATAGTCGTCCATGTTGCACGGCTCGATATACCGCCAGTCTGGTCGCAACAGGGGGGAGCGTTCACCAGCCTTGCGCCGGGCCGCCGTGGCGTCACCGCCCTCAACCTTGCCCGGTCGTTTCTCAGTGGGCACGGTTCAACTCCTCTGCGCCGCCGTCGGGCGGTTCCTCCTTGTTCCGATACGCGAAGGCCTCATCGTAACGGTCCATGATGTAGTCGACGCACCCCACGGGCTTATGTTTGGCGCACTCCCCGGCAAGGGTGACCGGCTCGACGACCGAGTCCCAATTCGGGTCGACGAACATCGCGACGGAATATCGTTCTTGGCCCAGCGGATTCACGACGCGATGCGGGGTCGACTCAAAACGACCGTTACTCCACCGCGCGAGCAGATCCCCCACGTTGACGACGAACGTGCCCTCGATGGGGTCGGCGTCTATCCAGACGCCCGACTTGTCCTTGACCTGGAGCCCGCCGACTTCGTCTTGAGCCAGGAGGGTCAGCGTACCGAAGTCCGAGTGCGGCGCGGCGCCGAACTCCGCAACATCGGGCTCCGACGAGCGGGGCGGATAGTAGATCAGCGCGCCCCGGCTCACGGGTTTGTCAACATGAGTCAGAAAATAGTCCGACCTGACACCGAGTCCCGTCGCGAACGCTCGCAACAACCGCTGGCCACACAGTTGTGTCGATTGGAAATACGCCATCAGTTGCGCGCGCATCTCCGGCAGAAACAAGGGCCACTGATTGGGTGCCAGTAGACGTCCCCCGGCCAGAAAGTCTGGATCGTCGAGCGGGATATCCAGGCCCCAGACGAAACTCTCCTTGACATCCGACGCGGCGCTGCCCGCCATCTTGGTCGCACCGATCTCGAGCCACCCGCGATGGAACGGGGAGACCGCGACAGACCGCTTTTTCTCTTCCGGCGCAGCGAAGAAATTTCTGGCAGCCGAAAAGACTTCGTCAAGCTGGACTCGCGACACGCCATGATTTCGGACATAGAAGAATCCGACGGTGCAGGCCGCCTCGCACAACTCGTCCGCAACGTGTCGGCACGCGACCTCGTTCCCCCCGTCGAGGGGCGAGACGTCGATGATGGGAATACGCTCAGTGCTCACTGACGACCTTCCTGAAGATGCCAAACCCCATGTAGGCCAGGATGATGGACATCAGCGGCGTGATGTAGTTGAAGAACGCCCACGGCGCATAGTCCAACGCGGACATGCCGAGCGCGCCCATACAGAACGCCCCGGACGTGGTCCACGGAATGAGCGAGGTGCTCAGCGTGGCGCCCTCCTCGAGACACCGAGACAACAGGTGGCGTTCCAGGCCATCCGCCTCGTAGGACTTTTTGAAGATCTGTCCACCGAAGATGATGGAGAGATACCCCTCACCCATGCTCATATTGGCGACGACCCCAGAGGCGATCGTCGTCGTCATCAGCGTGGCGGAGCGCGTGATGCGCGCCAACAGGCCACGCAAGAGCACATGGACGAAACCGGCTCGATCCAGCAGACCGCCAAGCGCCAGCGCGATCAACGCCAGCGACAGTGTCCACATCATGCTTTGGACACCACCGCGAGTGAGCAGGGTATCGATCTGCTCGAGTCCGGTGTTCGACATGTAGCCGGTATTCAGACTGTTCACCACATCGACGACGCCCCGACCCTGCACCGCGACGGCCAGGATCACCGCTACCCCCACGCTGGCGAGCATGCTCGGTTCCGCCGCGACACGTCTCACGCTCAGGACCAGCAGCACGGCCAGCGGGAGCAATGCCAGCACGCCGATCACAAACTCGCCCGCCAAGGCGTCCTTGAGTACCACGAGGTTCTGCACGTCAAGACTCTGGTCCGCGTACTTGAGGCCCACGGCGGTGAACGCGACCAACGCCAGCACGTAGGACGGCACCGTCGTATAGAGCATCGACCTGATGTGCGCGTACAGATCCGTCTCCGCGCTCATCGCGGCAAGGTTGGTCGTATCCGACACGGGAGACATCTGGTCTCCAAAGCTGGCGCCTGATACCACCATGCCGGCTACAAGCGGCAGCGGAATCCCAAGCGCCTCGCCAAGCCCCATCAACACGACGCCGATGGTTCCGATCGTTCCCCACGCCGTGCCTGTCGCGAGCGACATCACGCTGCACAGGATCAACCCGGCGGGCAGGAAGATGCTGGAATCGAGCAGGTCCACACCATAGTAGATGAGGCTTGGGACCGTCCCCGCCGCGATCAGGGCGGCGACCAGCACACCGATCAAGATGAAGATATAGATCGCCCCCAGGCCCTTCTCGATTCCTCCGCTCATCGCCATCTTGATCGCAGCGAACCGTAGGCCGAGAGAGAACGCATGCCCCGCGGTCCAGATCACCGCGATGATCAGGAGGCTATGCAGATCGATCCCGAACCGCAGCAACCCAACAATAACGATGGCGATGACCCCGCCAAAGCAGACCAGAGACTGGGGAAATCCTGGCTCTCGTTGAGTGATCATCCGCCTCCACTCGCGTGCCGCAGCTCCCACGCGCGGGGTGGCGGTGAGCCTCGGCGGGTGGGTCGAGGGCGCAACCGGTCATGGGTCCCGTGCGAGTGGTGAGGCCGAAAAGGGCACCATCCTAGCAAGGAAGGCACGACAGTGCCAAGCACGGCCGAAGGCCGGAATCGAATCGGCGGTCGTCGGTCACACAGTTCCCTGCGTGCGGCGTTTGGTGACCCACATCACACGGATACGCACTAGGTGGATCTTTGTCTCCTGGGGGACCGTCGTACGAGCAGCACCGACAACAGGGTCGGCGCGATGAGCACCCGGAGAAGAGCCGCGTCGAGGTGCGCATCGACGTGGCCAGCGTGAACACCGGGAACGCCGAGCGTGACCAGCACCTGCGGACGGCTGATTTCTTTGATACTGACACCCATCCGGAGATGACGTTCAGGGGCACATCGGTGCGCATGGCGGGGAAGGGCCAGCTGATCGCGTCCGGTCCGCTGACCATCAAAGGCGATTCCGGCCCAGATGCAGCCGATGCTCGGAGGAGCCAAGCAGGTGGCGAGCTTCGGCGCCGGAACGACCATCGACCGGGGCGATTTCGAGGTCGGCACCGGCAGCTGGGCGGCGACGCTCGTCGTCGGCAGCCAGGTGGACGTCGACATCCTGCTGGAAGTGCACAACCGCTAGTCACCACGGGCGGCAAGGTTGCGGGTCCCGCGACCCGGAGAGGACGGGCCCGGTCGCGCCGTGTGGCGCGGTCGGGTCAGGCGTGCATCCGGATTACGGAGCCGAAGAGCCTCCGCGCGGCGCTCGCTATCGCCCCTGAGCGTCGAGATAACGCTCATTCCGCAGCGCGTGTTCGATGGCGTAGTTCCCCTCATGGCAGGCGAACTCGTAGATAACCCCGGTGCCGGGGGCAGGCCTGAGGAACATGCGCGCGGTCCACGGTTGGGTCCAGGTCGACGGGTCGTCCAACGTGTATTCGTACTGCAACATCTCGGGACCCACGCGGGTAAACCGCTCGGTGATACGCACGTCGGTGGTCGAACCGCTGGCGCCTCGCGACAGGTTCGTCGTGTCCACGACCAGCGTGTCTCCCTCCCAGCGCCCGCGCGAACTGCCCAGGGCGGTCGCCGGACCGGTCTGAGTCGGCACCGCGTCCCCGATCGGAATCAGCCGGGTATCGTGGTGCATCTCGATCTGGACGGCGACGTGGGTGGCGCTCTGAAATATCTGGTAGTTGCTGTTGTAGCCGCGCCCGCTCAGCAGGGCGCCGCCCCCTCGGCAACGGATCGCCGGGTCTACGGTGGCGACCTCCTGACCGAGCGTCAGCCGTCCATCTGATCCGGGCGCGTTCCGCTGGGCTCGCTGTCGTTCGGCGCGCACGGCCGCCGCGTCGGTGCGGGCCGGCAGACGACCGTTCAGGGGATCGACGACCAGCGACGTGCGATTGTCGAACCAGCGGTCGATCATCCAGAACTGGTTGTAGCTTCGGGTCGACGGCCGAGCGGCCGGCCGGTCAGCCCCAGAGTCGGGCTCCGGTGCCTCAAGCGACGCCAGGGCCCGCAGGAACGGCGTATCACCGAACACGGCGTCGCCGCCGGCCTCGTCATACGCGACCGTATAGGCCTGCATCGCGGCCAGCTCTTCGTCGGTGAGCGTTGCGCGGTCGCCGAGCGTCTCCGGCCGCTGAAACGGCGTGGCCGAATCGTTGGCCCAGATGCCCTGCAGGTCCGGACGTCCGTCCGCGGTCCGGGGCACGGTCCATCCCTCCGGAGCCTGTCCGGCCGAAACCGCCGGCGCCATCGCCAGCGTCGCCGCTACCACCATCACCGAAGCGATACGTTGCCTGTCCATTCGTTCCCCCGATCCCGCGTCATGGATGTCCGTCAATCAGTACCGCAGACCATACGGCGAGTGCCCTTCTGAGGCAAGCCGTTTCTAGAAGGCGAGTCGAGCAACTTTGAGGGGCGGCCGGCCGTCGACGCTCGGGAAGTCGTCCCCGGGGCGGATGACGTCGAGCGTTCGGATCGGGCGACCATGGTTGGCCGCGCACCGGCGAAGCACCGTGTGCCACTCCGTCTCGTCCACTCGGGCCAGATTGTTCGCGCAGTAGAGCGCGCCACCGTCGCTGACGGCACCAATCGCCGGCTTGAGCAGCGCCTGATAATCGCGCAGCACGTCCACGACACCGAAGCGGCTTCGCGCCACCGGCGGCGGGTCGAGGCAGACGAGGTCGAAGGCCTCCGGCTCCAGGCGTGGAAACGATGGAAGCCGACGACCGCGGTCAACCGACGGTTGCCGCAGGCCGGCGAGTTGACGCACGGCCGGAAACACATCGCTGGCCAGCTCCGTCGTGATCCTGGTCACGTGGTTCAGAGCGGCGTTCTCGGTGCCGAGCGCCAGGCTCGACTCGGCGAAATCGACATTGAGGACCCGACGGGCGCCAGCGACGGCGGCGGCCACACCCACCCCGCAGGTATACGCGAACAGGTTCAAGAGCGAGGCCCCACGGGCCTCATCCATGATGGCCCGTCGGGTTGTTCGCAAGTCGAGAAACAGCCAGGGGTCGTGGCCACGATGGCGAGCGCGGATGTGAAACTCCACCCCGTGCTCTCGCGTGATCCGGTCCATCTTGGCGGCGGCGCGGTGGACGCCGACGAGCCGGTTGCCGACCTTCGATCCGGGCGCGCTCCGGTCGTTGTAGACCAGGTCCAACCCGGGCAACAGCGTGTCGAGCACGCCACGCACCCCATCGACCGCGGCCTCCGTCACCGATGCGTGGAAGCTCTGCAGGAGAGCCAGCGTGCCGTAGCGGTCCAGGGTGACCCCGGGCACACCCTCCTGGGCCCCGTGCAACAACCGACAGCAGTCGGTCCCGGCATCAGCCAGTTGCTCGAACAGTGGGGCACGTGTGCCAACAGCCCGGCGTACCGCGTCCTGGAGATCGTCGCCAGGCGTGTCGTTGACAGTCATGGTCGACGTACGCCGGCCACCCAGTCGGGGTAGGATTTTGGCACCGTACCAAGGTCCGCTTTGTCGCCAGGACAGGAGGCGACCCCTGAGGCAAGACCCGACCGCTGTTGCCGCTGCTCGTTCGCCGGTCGTCGTGGAAGGAGAAACATCGTGAAGACACCCACACTGACGCTCTGCGGCCTAGCCGCACTGCTGGCCCTCGGATGCGGAGCCTCCGAGCCACCGCCAGAGGCTATGCCGGAACCCACACTCGAGGCCGATGCCCCCGCCCCCGGGTTCACCGACTACGGGGCGGCCCCCTGCAATCCCGTCGGGGACGTTCAGTTTATCTGCGACCTCATCAGTCCTGAAGACCTCGCCGTGCTTCCCGGGGCCGAATGGGTCATCGCATCGGGGGCGCAGGAAGGCGGCCGGCTGCATCTCGTGAACGCCGGCGACAAGACGACGACCGTCCTGTTCCCGAAACCGGGGCAGACGGAACGGCTCGACGCCGCGACCTACCCGACCTGCCCGGGGCCCCTCGCGGCCTCGGAGCAGGAGGTCTTCAGAGGCCACGGTCTGTATCTCAAGCCAGGCGATGGTGCCATCCATACCTTGTATGTCGTGCACCACGGCACCCGGGAGTCGATCGAAGTGTTCGAGGTCGACGCCGATGCCACACCGCCAGACCTCACCTGGGTCGGATGCGCTCCCGCCCTGTCGACGCTGAGTCTCAACAGTGTCGTCGCGTTGCCCGATGGCGGGTTTGCGACCACCAGCGGCCCAACGGACGACGTGTGGTCGTGGCAGACCGCGACCGGGTGGACGCGGATCCCTGGCAGCGAAGGCTCGGCCCCGAATGGCCTCGAGATCTCGCGCGACGGCCGTTGGCTGTATATCGCCGGGTGGACTCAAGAGAAGCTGACTCGCATCTCTCTGGGTGAGACGCCGGTCCAGACAGAGGTCATCGACCTCGGTTTCAGGCCCGACAACGTCAGAATGTCCCTCGATGGCTCAGTCATTTACGCCGCCGGCCACACTGACAAGGATGGACGCTCGATTGCGGATCCGCGAGAGCCGTTACGCGAGACGACGAACGTCGCAGCCATCGACCCGGAGACGCTGGAGTTCCGCCGCATTTTCGAGCACCCGGCGATGGACGGGTTCGTGGCCTCCACCACTGCCATGCGGATTGGCGACGAAATGTGGCTCGGGTCATACCGTGGCGACCGGATCGCCTACTTCCCCGCTCCGGAATAGTGCGACGGGGCGACGCGTGTGTATGCAAGTGACAGTCTCTGGACGGGCCCGAGAGCAGGAACTCCGTCGCGCCGCCTCCATCGCGGAACTGCCGAGTTTCGAGCTCAAGTCGCGGGCGGCCGTCGACTGGGACGCGACCGTGTTGCAAGTCAGTCGCACCGGGCTCTGCCTGAAGACACCCGGCCGGGACTATCGCTGGCATCCCGGATTGCTCCACACCCGCGTGGAAGCGGGATGGACCCACCCCTTGGTCCGGGCCATGGCCTTGACCCAGGGCGACCGGGTCCTCGACTGCACCCTGGGCTTGGGGACAGACGCGTCGTTCGTGGCCCTGTTGACGAGAGTGCCGGTAACGGGCATCGAGTTGCAGCCCGCTCTCGCGTTGATGGCCCAGGAGGGATTGCGCGACGCGGGCCACGCGGTGCGGGTCGTCAACGCCGATTCCCGTTTGCTGCTTGGGGGACTCCCCGACGGCAGTTTTGACGTGGTGTGGGGAGACCCGATGTTCCCTGTCGGGGCCGCGGTGACGCATTCGCTGGATCTGGTGCGGCATATTGGGTCGCACGCCCCCCTCGGTCAGGGCTGGCTCGACCAGGCCCGTCGGGTGGCGAAGAAACGCGTCGTGGTGCGAGACACGTGGAACGGCACGCTCCTGGAGACCATGTTCCCCGACCAGATTCTGAATACGATGAGGCAACGTCCACGGTACGGGATCTGGCTCGGGTGACATCCGGGTCGGGAGCATCGACATGCCGAGTGCGCGGTCGAATATGGCGTTGAGGCACAACCCGAAAGAGACCTCTGCATGGTGGAATCACCGAACCGACGACTCGCTCCCCTGACGACAACGACGCTCGTAGTGGCGGCGCTGGTGGGACTTCACCCCGCCAACGCCGAACCGCAAGGCCGCACGACCAGGACCGGCGCGCCACCCGTCATCACCGCCGGGAGCGCCCAGACGAACTGGGCCAGTCACAACCTGGATCTCCACAATCAGCGGTTCGCTGACCTCGACCAGATCAACACCGACACCGTCGGTCAGTTGCAGCCGCGCTGGTCGTTCGTCGTGCCGGCCGGGCTCAATGTCGCCCAGGTCACCCCGCTCGTGGTCGACGGCCTGATGTACTTTCACGCCGGCGCGACGGTGCTCGCTCTCAACGCCGTGACCGGAGAAGAGGTGTGGACGCTGGAGGTCGATGGCCTCAGCGGTGGGGTCGTGCGTGGTCCGTTGTATGCCGACGGCAAGATCTACACCTATCACGGTGACCAGCTCGTGGCGACGGACGCGAAATCTGGCGAGCTCATCGAGTCGTTCGGAGACGGCGGGGTCCTGCCGGTGTTCGGACTCGCGCTGGAGACCAAGTATCCAGACGTCTATCCGCCGGGATTCGACGCCTCGACACTCAACTACCGCATGAACAGCTCGCCGACCTATCACGACAACACGCTGTTCGCCGCCTCGGCGATCTCTGAAGGCAACATCCCCGGGGGATTGGTCGTGGCGGCCGATGCCACGACCGGCGCCATCAAGTGGGTGTTCAACACTATCCCGCAGGGCCCGCAAGACGAGGGGTGGGAGCTAGCCGACCCGACCTGGGGCGACGGGAAGCGGGTCGGGGCCGGCATCTGGACCCAGCCGGCCATTGACGTCGAGCTGGGGCTGCTCTACTTCAACACCGCCAACCCCAATCCGCCTTACGACGGCTCGGCCCGGCCAGGTGCGAACCTGTTCACCAATTCAACGATTGCACTGGACCTCGAGACCGGGGCTCTCAGGTGGCACTACCAGTCGATTCATCACGACCTCTGGGATTGGGACAACATCACCGGCCCCGTGCTGTTCGACGTCACCCACAACGGCGAAACCATCAAGGGCGTAGGCGCGGCCGGGAAGAACTGTCTACTGTATCTCTGGCACCGCGAGACCGGCGAGCCGATCAACCCGATGGTCGAAACCCTCGTGCCGACCGACACCAACGTCCCCGGCGAGGTCGTCTATCCCACCCAGCCGATCCCTCACAACGCGCGCGGGGTCCCCATGACGCCGTTCTGCGCCACGTATCTCGACCTCGACGACCCCGAGCTCCAGAAGCAGGCGCGCCAGATGTACACCCCGTACTCCACCGACGAGCACTACATCGTGGCCCACGGCGGTTCGAGCTTCGGCTCACCGGCATTCAGCCCCAGAACCGGTCTGCTGTATGTGACCGGGAAGAACGCGGGCGTGTCACTGCTCGTCAAGCCGCTCGGCGATAGCTTGAAGCTGGGCGAGGGCGGCGGACACCAGAAGAACTTCACGGAGATCGATCGGATCCCGTCCTATCCACCTACCACCACGCTCACCGCCTACGAGCCGGCCACCGGGGCAGACGCGTGGCAACAGGTGCTGCCGGCGGTCACTTTTGGCGCCTCCAGCGGCAGCGTGGCCACCGCGGGTGACCTCATCTTTCAAGGCACCGAAGATGGCGGGTTCTACGCGTTCCACGCCGCCACCGGCGAGCAACTCTTCCATTACCAAGCCCCGCGCACGATTCGCTCGAGCCCGCTGACTTATGAGGTCAACGGCACGCAGTATGTCGCCGTGGTGGCTACGAATACCGTCATGGCGTTCGCGCTGCCGTAGCCATTCGGTCACGCCATAGTGCCCGAGAGAATCAGACTTCTTGCTGTCTCCAGATTAAGCACTTGACAGCTTTCGGACGGCCTTCTGCACGAAAGCTGGGACCACGGCTGAGGGCGTGGCGAGCGACTGGATCTCCCCTGGGCTATTGCCGTGCTCCACTCGCGGCCCGCGAACCCGTCGCCCGAGGACGTTCCCGCGGGAACGTCCGTCTGAGCCGCGACCCACATCAGGAACTCCTCGCAGCGGAAGGGGCGTATGCCGCTCACCGTCAAACCAGTTGGCCGCACCGGCCGACGCCTGACCCGGGCGCGAGCCACGGGCTGCTATACTCCGCAACCCAGGTGTTCTGCACCGTGATGCGCTAGATGCGTCGATGTGCAGCGCTTGACTCCCGAGAATTTGTCCGTAGTCGCCGGTTCAGACCGACCCGGGGCGGGTCTAAAGACCCGCGGCTACGAATGACGACACCCGACAAAGGAACAGCCCATGCGTGCACTCAGTCGATTGTCTGTCGCGACCCTGCTTCTCGGTCTATCGGGTTGCGCCGCAGACCCACCCGCCGACATGGCTCGTGAGACGCCCCCAGTGCATGTGCCCGCTGGCTATGACAGCGCGGTCGCCACGCCGCTGATCGTGCTGCTGCACGGCTACACCTTGAGTGGTGAGGGCCAGGACGCCTACATGGGGTTGAGTGACCTTGTCGACGACTACGGGTTCCTCATGGCCGCTCCGGATGGCACCAAAGAGAATGGCCCTGACGAGAATCGTTTCTGGAACGCCTCGAGATCGTGCTGCAACTTCTTCGAGAGCGAGGTGGACGACTCGACGTATCTGGCGGACCTCATCGACAGCATCAAGGGAGACTACAACGTCGATGACACGCGGGTGTTTCTGGTGGGGCACTCGAACGGCGGGTTCATGTCCTATCGCATGGCGCACGATCACTCCGACACCATCGCAGCCATTGCCAGCCTGGCCGGCGCGGACCAGTCGGAGGGACGGCCGACACCGGACGACCCGGTGCATGTCCTTCAGATTCACGGCACCGCGGACACGGTGATCAGCTACGAGGGGGGGGTATTTCGCGGCGGGGCGCCCCACCCGGGCGCGCGCGAGAGCGTCGAGGCCTGGGCCGCGCACAACGGGTGCGCGACGACCGGTGTCGACACCGGCACCTTCGATCTGGACGGCGGACTGGACGGTGCCGAGACCGTGGTCACGCGATATGCCAGCGAGTGCCGACCGGGAGGGTCAGCGGAGCTATGGACGATCACCGACGGGTCCCACGCCCCCGATCTGTCGGAGCACTTCTCTCGGCGAGTCGTGGAATGGCTGCTCGCGCATCCCAAACGATCGGCTGGCACGGCCGGGGGTGCGGCTCCTCCAAGCGACGACATCACCATGACCCCGGTGACGGTCGGCGACCTCACGTTCGACGTTCGTATGGCCGGCCCAGCCGACGGCGAGGTGGTGATCCTTCTCCACGGGTTTCCGCAGACGTCGTACGAATGGCGCAATCAGATCAGCGCACTTGGCGAAGCCGGATTCCGGGCGGTGGCACCCAATCAGCGCGGGTACTCGGCCGGCGCCCGACCGGCCACAATCCAAGACTATGCCGTGCCTCGACTCGTCGAAGACATCGTCGGCCTCGCGGACGCCGTCGGAGCCGAGCGTTTCCATATCGTGGGACACGATTGGGGCGCCATCATCGCCTGGGCCGTCGCGGTCGAGGCCCCGGCACGGGTCATCTCGGCCAGCCCGGTGTCGGTGCCACACCCGGACGCGTTTGCTCGGGTTCTGGGCGACCCGACCTCGTGCCAACCCGAAGCCTCGTCCTACTTCGACGTCTTTGTGCAACCGGATTCAGAGGACAACTTCGTCGCGAACGACAACGCGGGGCTCCGTGGTTTCTTCGCCGGTATCGAGGAGGACGCGGTGGAGGATTACGTGCAGGTGCTGGGGTCGAAAGCGGCACTCGGCGCCGCCCTCAACTGGTATCGAGCCAATATCGCCGACCGTCAGGTGTCTGGGCCCACCATGGGCGTCGTGCGAGTCCCGACGATGTTCACGTGGAGCGACGGCGACACGGCACTCTGTATCGATGGGGCGGAGCTCACCGAGGAGTATGTCGACGCGCCCTATCGGTTCGAGGTGATCGAGGGCGTCAGCCACTGGATCCCGGACCTGGCGACCGACCAAATGACCGAGCTCCTGCTCGACCACATCAACACGTATTCGGAACGGTGAAGGCGGGCGTGAAGGCTCTGGCGGAAGACGGGATGAGGCCCCTGTGGCGCAGGCCTTCAGGCCTGCGGTCGCACGGCTAAAGCCGTGCAACACACTGCGCTGCTTATTCCGGTAAGGCGAAGGCAACCAGTCGCGGCCCGCCGCCAATAGTCACCGCGATGTACTGTCGCCCGTCGACGCTGTAGGTCATCGGGGTTCCGATGGTGCCGGCGGGCAGATCGACTGCGCCTCGGATCTCGCCAGTATCCTTGTCCCAGGCCACCAATCCAGGTCCCCCGTCACTCCCCGCGGTCGGCACCGAACTGATGTACAAGGTCTTGGTCAACACCGGTCCGGCGATGGTCCCGTCTCCGAGGGGCGGGAGGTCGAGACCGCGCAGACGCGGGTGATTCCGAATCCGGTCGCCGTTACCCAACGGCACCATCCAGGCGTGGTCGCCCGTGTTCATGTCAATCGCGGTGATCCGGGAGTAGGGCGGTTTGAGCAACGGCAGCCCCTGCGGCATGCGCGCTTGATAGCCGCCACGCTGCTGCAGGCGAATAGCCTCCGGGGCGCCGTGCGTGTATCGCATCGTCGCTCCAAGCGCTCCGTCCGGTTGGTAGAGCGGGATGGCCACGGCGATGTTGCGTGACGGCACGTAGAGCATCCCGGTCTCGGGGTCGACCGCGGCGCCGGCCCAGCCGGCCGCACCAAAGTCGGGGGGGCGCATCAACGTTCCTTGCGTGCCTCCCTCGATGGGTCGCCCGGGTGGGGTGAAGATCGGTCCGATCTGGTAGTTCTGCACCACCTCCACCGCCATTTGCCGCAGCTCTGGGGTGAAGTCGACGAGGTCGTCAATCGTGACTCCCTGATAGTCAAATGGCGCCGGCCGGGTCGGAAACGGTTGGGTCAGTGAGGGCACCTCGTCCGGCATGTTCGTCTCTTGCGGGACCGGACGTTCCTCGATCGGCCAGATCGGGTCGCCTGTAACTCGGTCGAACGCATACAGGAACGCCTGTTTGCTCACCTGCGTCAGCGCCTTGATGGGACGGCCGTCGACCACCAGGTCGACCAGGTTCGGATGTGTCGGGAAGTCATAGTCCCACAGCCCGTGATGAACGGCCTGGAAGTGCCACACACGCTGGCCCGTCTCCACATCGACCGCGATGATCGATTCCGAGAACAGGTTGTCGCCCGGGCGGTCCGCCCCGTAGTAGTCGTTCGTGGTGGTCCCGGTCGGCAGATAGACGTAGCCCAACTCGTTGTCACCGGCCAGCATCGACCAGACGTTGGCGTTGCCCGAGTAGCGCCACGAGTCATTGCCCCAGGTGTCGACGCCGAACTCGTCGGCACTGTTGGGTACGGTGTGGAAATCCCAGGCGTGCTCGCCGGTGCGTGCGTTCCAGGCACGAACCCACCCCGGGGGCGCCTCCTTGGTGATCCGTCGATCGGCGATCTGCGACCCGTGAATCACCATGTCTCGCACCACGATCGGCGGCGAGTTAATCGAGTAGAGCATCGCGTTGAGATAGTCGCGCGCGTCACGCTCGACTCGAGGAATGCCGACCATGGCGTCCACCTGCCCCCCGCCGTCGGGTCCGAAGTCTGGGCAGGGTCGCCCGGTCTTGGCGTCCACGCAGACGAGGTAACCGTTGCCGGTGCCCCAGAAGATACGCTCGTCCTCCTCCCCGTCGGTCCAGTAGGCCACGCCGCGCTGCGTCCAAGGGCTGCTCATGGACGGGGTGCCTTCCTCGTAGGTCTTTGGGTTGAACACCCACAGCGTCTGCCCGGTCGTGGCGTCGACCGCGACCCCTTGCGAAAGAGGCGTGTTGAAGTAGAGGACACCATCCACCATCAATGGCGTGGCCTGCAGCCGCGACAGGTTGGGCGGCTGACTGTCACGGTAGAGATTGGGGGTCTCCTCGACGAGCGACTCCACGATCGTGTCGAGCGGGGCCCACCATTCACCACCGCCGGGCGCCGACCGGCTGATGAGAGCGTCGACCGAGGTCCACTCCCACGCGATCTCGAGCTGACTGAAGTTATCGGCGTCGATCTGGTCCAACGGCGAGTACTTCGTGCCGGCGATGTCGCCAGCGTAGCTCCGCCACTCGCCGTTCTCGGTCCCGTAGGTTTGCCACGGCCCGGTGGCGGACGACGAGGCCTGAGCCCGTGCGGCGCCGACGCCGATGGTCGATATGGCGGCGACGAGGAGGCCGAGCCGCGCGAACTGGGAGCACCGACCCGATGAACGGAACGTGGTCTGTCTTCTCATGGACGGTCGCTTCCTCAGCTCTGGGCGGGGGCACGTCTCTGCTTCGTCCACCCTGTTGGGTCACTGGCGGACCGACCGCTCTGAATCGACCAGTTCGGCTCTTGTGGCGTAGACCTTCAGGCCTGCGGTCGCACCGCTAAAGCCGTGCGCTACACTGAGAGCCAAAGTCGTAGGCCACACTGAAAACTGTGACCGGACGACCCCGCGTTCCTTACTGCTCCTGAGTCGCCGCGGCGGCGTCGAGCACGCGCTGACCGCCCAGCGTGCCGGGCACCGCGTTGTTACCCTCGTGGCAGGCGTACTCGAACATCAGATACCCGGGCTCCGCGGTCAGCGGCATCTGAATGGTCCACGGCGCGGTGTACACGTTCGGGTCTTCGATCGTGACCGTCCACATGATGGTGGACTCCGACACGCGCTCGAACCGCTCCATCACGTGCAGGGCCTTGCTGGTCGGAATGCCCTTAATCCGCCCCCCCGCGAAGCTCGACGCGATCCAGCCCCGGTCGTGAAAATTCCTGGTCTCGACCACCAGCGTCTCGCCGTCCCAGTGGGCGCGCGAGTCACCCATCCACTGTCGAATACGTCCGTCGGCAAAGGGCGCGTCGGACAGCGGGATGATCCGGGCGTCGTGAATCATCTCGTGATAGATGACGATGTGATCCGGGGTCTGCGCGATGCGATAGGCGTTGTTGTAGCCGGCCGGGAGCATCGAGCCCGGAACCCCGCGCGAGATACAGCGATCCCAGACACTAAGGTGCTGATAGTGGTCGCCTTCGTTGGCCAGGTTGTAGGCCTTCGTGTCGAGCGCCCACTGCTTGATCGGGGCCCGGCCGTCCGGGGGGTCGATCACGAACGACGTCTGTCCCGTCGACAGCCACGTGTCCCCGGAGTCGAGCCAATAGCTGCCGTAGCCGCCCACGTTTCTACCGGCCACGGTGCGTTGGGCCGGCGCGGCATCTTGCGCGGCGGAGTTGACGGCGCGCTGCTGGTTCAGCGCCGCCATCTCTTCGTCGGTCAGAAAGGCCTGTCCCTGGCTGCCGGGTCGCTCAATCGGCGTGATCGTCTTATTGCCCCAGATGCCCTGCAGGTCCGGTTGACCGTCCGGTGTGCGCGGCATCGTCCAGTTTGGGTCCGCAACCCGATCGACCTGGGCCTCGGCCGGCAGGACGCCCGCCGTCGCACCAGCCAGGGCGAGCAAGAAAATGCCGAACGTCCGTGAAGTCATAGATGTCTGCATGAAAAGGCTCCTCGGTCTGTCGTACCGCGGTCGATGGGGGCTGGTCGGCCGCTACTTCCAGCCACTTGATTTTCGGGTAAACCGATCGGGAAGTGTCGGCTTCTTCTCGCGCTCCGGTTCCGGCTCGTCCGCCACCGCGTTGATCTCCTGCTGCAGGTCGTCATCGTTGGGCAACCCTCCGAGTTGGTCCACGAACACCAGGGAGTGTTGCGACGGGATGTCGAACTTCTTGCCACAGGTCTTGCACGTGACGTCGTCGTCAAGGCGGAGCATGTAGTCACGAAGTTTGGCGAACTTGGCGCGGTCGTCCGCGTTCGCTCCGGAGGGCGGTTTGCCTTTCTTTGAGTGTCGCACCCACCGAATGCGATAGTCACCCATCCGTCGGCACCTGGGACACTGAAACCGTCCCGACCGATTCTCCGGTACTTTCGTGAAGAGCGCGCGTTCGTCGAGAGCCATAGCCTCATGGTACCAAGGAACGACACGTCTCGCGAGCCCAACGTGCGTGGGCGGCTAGACCGATCGAATCAGCGTGACCTCCCGGTGCGCCAAGTGGCTGCGCACATAGTCCACGTTCGCCCTCCACCACGCGGAACCATAGAACGCCGCTTCCTTCGTCTTGAGATCGTCTTCGGTGTCGCCATAACTGCGTACCCAGATGAACTGGGTCCGCTCGGCATTCACCCACGTGCCGTCGACCTGGATGTCGTGCTCGCGCAGCAACGGGACCAGTTGGTCGTTGAACAGCTCCAACCAGCTGTCCATCTGTCCCACATTGATGGTGTAGGTGCGAAGGTGGGCCACGCTCATCGGTTCGTTCCTTGTCTTGTCCGCTCGAAGCGGGGGAATCTCACATCGTCCACGCAACACATATCAGTCTGTCCGATGGTTCCATCGCACGAGCGTCTGTCGAGGTCGGTCGTGGAGTATGTGACTCTTGGTTTTCACAATCAAGTTTCGCGCCAACCGGACGATTGCCGTGACAGGCGAGAAGCATGTCCTCAGGCAAGACCTCCTGTATCGCATCACTCCCAGAGACGTAACCGCGATGAATGTCCTCCTAGCAAACGATTCCTCGACCATCGGGACAATCCTCAGACGGTTGCTGGTGCGAGAGTTCGACTATACCGTCGTCGAGGCCGAACCCGACGAGTGCGCGACCGGCCGCAAGCAGGACGCCTGAATCGACGGTCTTTGACCGGTCGTTCCCGAACCAGCCGGGCGGTCGAGGCGGGCTTCTCGACAAGGCAGGGCGCCGTCTAATCCGGCAGCGCCAACGCGACCAGGTTAGGGGGCTGTCCCCCGATGGTCAGGGCGATGTACTGTTTCCCGTCTACCAGATAGGTCATCGGCGTGCCGACCGCCCCGGTGGGCAGATCGATCGATCCCAATTCTTCGCCGGTGGTCTTATCACGAGCGACCAACCGGGGCCCCCCGTTGCTGCCACCGGCTGACAGCGCGCTGATCAGCAGGGTCTTGGTCAGTAGTGGCCCCCCCCGACCGTCGCCACCCAGTGGCGGCAGATCCAGATCACGAAGGAGCGGGTGATTGCGAATCCGGTCGCCGTTCCCGAGCGGCTGCATCCAGGCATGTTCGCCCCGGTTCATGTCGATGGCGGTCATCCGCGAGTACGGCGGTTTGAGGAGCGGCAAGCCTTGCGGCATCCGCGGACCGACCGGCGCGTCCCCGCGGAGCCGAGCGGCTTCCGGTGCGCCGTGCGTGTAGCGCAGGTTGCCCCCAAGAGCGGGGTCTGGGGTGTAGTAGAAAATGACCCCGAGGTTGTTGTTCGAGGGCACGTAGAGCATCCCGGTCTCAGGATCGACGGCGGCCCCGGTCCAGCTGGCGGCGCCGCCGCCGGTCGGTCGGAATAAGGTTCCCTGTGTGCCGCCCTCTTCTGCCAGAGTAGGCGCCGTAAACAATGGCCCCAGTCGGAAATTGCTGACAGCCTCGAGCGCCATCTCTCGGATCTCGGGCGTGAAGTCGACGAGGTCATCGACACTCACCCCCTGATAGTCAAACGCGGCCGGCTTGGTCGGAAAAGGCTGCGTCGGTGCGGGCACTTCACCCGGAATCGCCGGCGAGGTGATCACCGCGCGCTCCTCGATGGGCCAGATCGGATCGCCAGTCACCCGGTCGAACGTGTAGACGAAGCCCTGCTTACTGACCTGCGCGATCGCTCGAACCGGCCGGCCGTCGACCTCGATGTCGAGCAGATTTGGCGCGGCCGGAAAGTCGTAGTCCCACAACCCGTGATGCACAGCCTGAAAGTGCCAGACACGCTGACCAGTCTCAATATCCACTGCGACGAGACTTTCAGCGAACAGGTTGTCTCCAAGCCGGTGCCCGCCGTAGTAATCGTTGGTCCCCGTCCCGGTGGGCAGATACACGTAGCCCAATTCGTCGTCGCCACTCAACATCGACCAGACGTTGGCGTTGCCCGAGTACCGCCACGATTCATTCAGCCAGGTGTCAGCACCGAATTCATCCCCATTGGCCGGGACGGTGTGGAAGTCCCACTTGTGCTCGCCGGTGCGGACGTCCCACGCTCGCACCCACCCGGGAACCGCCTCTTTCGTGACCCGCCGGTCGGCGACCGATGACCCGTGAATAACGGTGTCGCGGACGACAATTGGCGGCGATTGAATCGAGAACAGCATGGCGTTCAGATAATCACGGTCTTCCCGCACCGCGCGAGGGAGCCCCGTCATCGCATCGATCATGCCGTCCTGACCGAAATTCTCGCAGGGCCGGCCCGTCTTCGCGTCGACGCACACCAGGCTCCCGTTGCCGGTCCCCCAAAAAATCCGCTCTTCGCCAGCGCCGTCGGTCCAATAGGCGACGCCGCGTTCCCGCCACGTGACGGTCATCGAGGTCGTGCCTTCCTCGTAGCTCTTGGGGTTGTAGACCCACAACGTCTGGCCTGTCATCGCATCGATGGCGACTCCCTGCGACAGAGGGGTATTCAGATACAGCACCCCACCGACCATGAGCGGTGTCGCCTGGAGATTTGATCGATTCGGCCGGTTCCTGTCCCGATACAGGTTCGGGGTATCGGACTCGAGCTGACCGATGATCGTCTCGTAATCGGCCCAGAGCTCCCCGCCGTCCGGCGTGGTCATGCTGAGAAAGTCGTCCACGGAGGACCACCGCCAGACGAGTTCCAAGTCTTCGAAATTGTCCCGGGTAATCAGGTCGAGCGGCGAGTACTTCGTGCTGCCAACATCGCCGCCGTAGCTGCGCCACTCGCCGTTCTGCGCCCCGTACTGCGCTGCCACTGGAACCACGCCAAGGACGAGGAGCCCCCACGCCAGCATGGCCGGGCCGCCCCAACCCCGTCCAACCCTCATGGTCTTCATCGCGATACCACTTTCTTGTCTGACCCAAATACCTGGCACGAACGGTGGCATCGTATCGCACACGTCCGCTATTTACCGTTCGAGCACAAGGCCTCTTCCGATCAGCTCGCTTGGATCGGCGTCTGGCCTCGGCACGAATTTGTTCAGCCAGCCCCCCGACCAACTGGCGACATAGACGTTGCCATCCTGGTCCACGTCGATCTGGTGAGGCCGGAACAGCCCGCCCGGCAGGCCGCCCGGGCCGCCATAGGCACCCCACGAGTGCTGCAGCTCGCCGTCGCGGTTGTACTTGAGCACCCGGTGCAGGCTCGCCGAGATGACCCAGACCGCGTGGCGTTCGTCGATAAACACACCGACGGGGTCGGTAATGGCGGGCCACTCCTCAATGAAGTCCCCGTCCTCGGTAAAAACCTGGATCCGGTTGTTGCGTCGGTCAGCGACGTAGACCCGGTGCTCGTCGTCCACAGCAAGACCGTGCACCAGGTCGAACTGGCCCGGGCCACTACCCGACTCTCCCCACTCCATCAGATACTCACCGTCCGCGTCGTACTTGACGATGCGGGTGTTCCAGTACCCATCGCCGAGCAAAAAGCTGCCGTCAGGCAGGAACGCGAGCACCGCCGGCTCCCCATAGGTATAGGGACCCGGGTTCGGATTCGCCCGCGCCTCCTCCCGGGTGGTGGGGTGGTCGGGCTCGCCCAGCCGCATCACCAGTTCGCTGCCGTCGTTAGTGAACTTCATGACCTGCATGTGCACGCCCCGGCCGCCGCCGCGCTCGACCACCCACACGTGGCGCTCCGGATCGTAGGGGCTGATATAGACCTGGTGAGGTTTATTGAACGTGGAATCCCATTGCGACCAGTTTTCCACCACCCTGCCGTCCCGATCGACCACCACCAGGTAATTCGAACTCCCCTCCCGTTCCGTCCCGTCGGCGCTCCGGTCACCCCACACGGCGACGATGATCCGGTCTGGCGTGTCCACCGCCACACCCGAGACTTCACCCCAGGTCCACGTGTCGTCGTGGTCAGCCGCCGGCTTCCACCAGCCGGCGACGGCCTCGTAGTCGCCAGCGCGACCGTCCCCACCCGTGGCGGTCACTCGTGGCGCCTCAGACTCCGCCGGAGTGAGCGCGACCTCGCCGGCGCAAGCCGCCAGTCCCATCGCCGACCAGAGTGCAACGGTGACGCGGTTGAGTCTCATGTCTTTTCTCTGTGGACGGTCTGGACGCGACGAGGACCGGCGCACGCCGACTGCTACTCAGGCAACGTAAACACCAACATCGTGTTCCCGGCGCGGGGGTTCTTGATCTCCGACACGAGATCGTTGGGCACGACGGCCGCCCAACTCCCGGCCCCACCGGAGGCGCCGGCGCCGACCGCGATGTATTGCTTTCCGTCCACGGCGTAGCTGATCGGATATCCGTTGGCCATGGTAGGCAGCCGCGTCTGCCACAACGTCTCACCACTCGCGGCGTCGTAGGCAAAGACGTAGCGGTCCCACGTGCCCACGAACACCAGACCACCCCCGGTGGTCAGGGCGGCAGTGTTATACGGCGCCCGGCGCCGGTGTTTCCACAATGCCTCGCCGGTACGAACGTCAAGCGCCTGGAACTCGCCGAGCCGGTCGGGCGCGTCCGGGTGAAAGTGGTTCTGGCGACCGCGCACCCAGCCCGTGCCACCGCCCCCCGCCCGATATTCCACCGGTCCGAAGGCCGCCGTCTCGCAGTTTAGGTTCAATGGCACATACATCGCCGCCGTATCGGGGTGATACGCCATCGCCCGAAGGCTCTTGAACCCACCCGTGCTCGGACAAAAGAAGAGTTCTTCACCCACGCCCGAGATCATCCCTTCCCGATACGTCACCGCGCCGGTCGCGCGGTCAACATCCAGGATGTTCTGATAGCCCAGGTCGATCGCGTTCCGGTACTGACCCGTGACGCGATCCAGTTCCCATAGCACGCCGAGTTTGCCCATGCTGAACACTGACTGCTTCCCGTCCACGTCCACCAGGATGCGCTCGAACACCTCATCCATGTCATGGCTATCGCCGGGAATGTGCTGGTAGTACCACTTCATGTTCCCGGTCGCGGGGTCCAGCGCCAACGTGGAATTGCTGTACAGGGCGTCGCCATCCGTCCGTCGCGCGTCGCGCGACCACGGCTTTGGCTGCGACGTGCCGTAGTACACGAGCTTTGTGACTGGGTCGTAGCTGCCGGGAATCCAAGCGTCTCCCCCAGCCCTCAACAACAGTGGCAGGTCACCCCACGTGTCGCCACCGCGTTCACCCGGTTTGGCCACCGTCGACGTGCGCCACGCGACCTGTCCAGTTCGTCCCTCGAGACCGACGATGTAGCAGGTCTCTTCACGATACCTGTCGCAGCCCATGAGCCCGGCGATGATGATGCCGTCCGCCACGACCGGCCCGCTCGTGAACCCGTACCCGTCCTCGTCAGGCATGACGTCGGTATCCCACCGCACCTCGCCCGTTCGAGCATTGAGGCCCACCACGTGCGCGTCGAAGGTGTTCAGGATGATGAGGTCCTGGTAGATCGCCAAGCTCCGCATCTGCGCCCCAGGGCGACGAGCCGCTTCTTCAATCTCTCGACGGTACTCCCAGATAAAGTCACCGTTGCGGGCATCCAGTGCTTGCACAACGTGGCCGGGATTTGCCACGTACATCACGCCGTCGTGCACGAGCGGTGTCGTCTGCGAGACCCCTGGCTCGAGTCCCCAAGACCAGGCCAATTGCAGTTCGCCGACATTCGTGCGGTCGACCTCGTCGAGCGGGCTGTATCCCCATCCATCCAGCGTCCGGCGCCAATTGAGCCAGTCGCCGGGGTCCGGTTGTTGCAACACGGCGTCAGTCACGGGCGTCACGGGGGCCGTCTGCGCGGGCGACGACGCGGGCGACGTAAGCAGAGCGACGCCGCAAGCGAATACCACCACGGCTGTGCGCACTTTCATGTGAGTCTCCAGAAGTTTGTGAACGCTAAGAGCGTGCATTCTAGCGCGTCCCGCGGTCGGGTGCGAGTCGAGGAACTGGGTGCGGTCGGTGCGGTGAGCCGCCCAGGTACCGACGCGGTTGGGCAGCTCCTTACCCACGATCGAGTGCCACTCACCGAGGCGGTGGCGGTGTGTGGTCGCTGTCGGTAGCCATGCACGGCGACAGCCACTTCGTGTTGCGACTGCTCACATTCAAAGAGTTCAACCATTACACGACCACCCACTCCCTCAATGTGTCCGTCCTCGCGCTGGGACTGGCGGGGGCGCTTGGCTATTCACCGGATGACACCCGGGAGACCGGGGTGGCCGGTCTGCTGCACGACGTCGGCAAGACGCGCATTTCACTCGACATTCTGACCAAGCCCGGGAGACTCACCGCGCACGAGCGCGCGACCATGCAGGAGCATCCGGTCGACGGCGCGCGTATCATCCTCGAGAGCGAGGAAGAGCTTGACCTGGTCGCCACCGTGGCCTACGAGCACCACGTCATGCTGGACGGCAGCGGCTATCCGGCCATGCACTACAGTCGGAAATGCACGTTTACGAGTCGACTCATCCACGTCTGCGACGTCTACGACGCCCTCACTACGAGACGACCCTATTGCGAGGCGTGGGCGTCAGAGAAAACGACGAAGTACCTGGAGGATCGCTCGGGCACGGAATTCGACCCCGACCTGGTGTCGGCATTCGTGAAGATGCTCCGGGAGGGGCAAGCGCGCGTACAAGTCCTCACCGATGACCGGAGCACCGTGGCCGTCGAGCCCGCCGACGTGCCCCACCAGCACGCCTGAGGACACGAACGAGTTGGACACCCATGTCGTCGCGCACCCCGCCCGGCGTGCGTGCATCGGTCGACGGGTATCTCTACGGACGCAGCTCTCGGCCTTGCTTCTCAAGCACTCGCGCGCCACCCAAAATTCCAGCCAGTCCGATATTGCCTTCGTGGCAGGCATATTCGAAGAGCGGCCCGTCTGTGCGCCGAAACGGCATCATCGCCGTGTAGGGCGCGGTAAAGACGGTCGGGTCCGTGACCGTGAACTCGTAGGCGACGGTATCGGGATCAATACGCGTCAGGCGCTCGACCAGACTCATGTTGGTCGATGTGAGCCCGCTGCTACCGCCCTGGAACTGCGCGGTCTCGATGACTAGAGTCTCCCCCTCCCAATGGCCGCGAGACACCCCGCTGTACTGCGCAAACGGCGGCTTTCCGGTCGCATTGTCGTCAAGAGGGACAATCCGGGCGTTGTGCACCATCTCGTTGAGAATCGCTACATACCCGGGCGCCTGGAAGATCATCACGTTGTTGTTGTACGTCGCCGACACCATGGGTGGTCCGGCGTTGAACCCCATGAGGCATCGGTCGGCCGAGCTGCGGTTTTCGTACGAGTCATACATGTGCTCTCGTCGAGCCGTTGCCCGCTCACGGGCGGCGATTTGAGACGACTCCGTCCGGGGTGGCCGTCGCCCATCTGGCGGGTCGACGATGAGTGAGGTCCGCTTGTCAGAGGTCAGTTCCACCCCGCGCTCGTACCAGAACTCGTTGTACGACAGCACCCCACCCTCCGACCGGGGCGCGTAGAACAACGCGCCCTTCTCGGGGTCGAAGAGGTCACGGTTGCGGCGGGTGCGCTCGGCCGCCTCGAAGAGCGCGGCCTCCTCGGGCGACAGCTGCTCTTGCCCTTCGAGCTCTCGCGGCCGCTCGAGCGGTGTCAGCGTACGGAAGGTGAAGATACCCGAGACGTCCGGCTGCCCGTCCGGGGTGCGCAGCGGCATCGTCCGTTCGGCCGACTGTGCGAGCGCTGGCGACGAAGTCAGCGTCAGGACGAGTGCGACAGTACCGCCCAGCCCAACAGCATGTTTCAACATCAGTGTTCTCCTACGCCGGTGGCGCGGTCTGCAACCGCGGCAACCAGCCGTCAAAACAATGAGCCGGATTCGTCTAGGACGCCCCGGGCATGACCGGCAAACCTGGGCTGAGAATGCCCGCACTGACGGCAAACGTCAAGACCCCGGTTGTCGCCCCTTGCCGGCCTGTCACTCGTCGTCGATGCGGTGGACGTGGTGCGGTATTTCGTCGGCGCCGGCTAGCCGCCCGCGGCGGCATCTCGGGCGGGCGCGCGACCTTGGTTGAATATCTGCGGTCAGAGGGCCTGCGTCGTGGTATTTTTAGCGTGATCATGGTGGGTGATCTTGGGGGGAGTGCTTTATGACAGTTATTCAAGTGACGCGCCGCCTGTTGTTGTGCGTGTGTGCCACGTTCGTCGCCACGCCCGGAGCGGCGACAGCGCAGAACGCGCCGACCACCGGATGGGGCGCGCCCGACTTACAAGGCGTCTGGGACTTTCGGACCATCACGCCGCTGCAGCGCCCGGAAGATCTGGGTGACAAGGCGTTTCTGACGGAGGAGGAAGCGGCGCAACGCGAGCAGAGTGCGGTCGACCGTGCGACCAGTCTCTGGAACAGAGAGGCCCAGCGAACGGAGGCCGGCGGGAATGTGGGCGGGTACAACAACTTCTGGATGGACCAAGGCACGAACGTCATCGGGACTCGGCGGACATCCCTGCTGATCGATCCACCGAACGGACGGTTTCCGGCTCTGACCGAGACTGGACGGGAGCGAGCGCGCGCCGACCGCGGGTCGTTCACCGTCGATTCGCCCGCGACCTACACCGACCTGAACACCTATGACCGGTGTATCCAGGGCTTCAACGCCGGACCACCCATCGCGCCGGGCGGTTATAACCAGAATGTGCAGATCTTTCAGACCCCAGACCACCTCGTGATGATGACCGAGATGGTGCACACCGTGCGGGTCATCCCGCTCGACGGTCGTCAGCCACTCGATGCCGATGTGCACCTGTGGTCGGGCGACTCGCGGGGGCACTGGGAGGGTGACACCCTGGTCGTGGAGACCGCCAATTTCGCGCAGAAGCGCAACTACCGGGGATCAACGGACGGCATGACGCTGGTCGAACGTTTTCAACGCGTCGATGACACCACGCTCGAATACGAATACACAGTGACGGATCTTGAGACGTGGACGGCACCATGGACGGTGAACCTGCCGATGCGGCTGAATCCGGAGGCCATGTTCGAGTACGCCTGTCACGAGGGCAACTACGCCATGGACGCGATGCTCGCGGGCGCCCGGGTCGCCGATAGCGACGCCGGCGGCGGTCAATAGGTCGGTTCTCGATAGACGAGTGGTTCGAGCCCGGCGTTCTCCTCTACCAGAGGGCGCCGGGCTTTTTGTATGCAGGACGACTGGCAGGCTCGTCCACAGTGACCGAGAACTCGGAAGCGTCTTTCGCCCGTACACCACAACAAAGGAGCAGTCACATGAAACAGATACTTGTCGCCCTCATCATGGGCCTTGGCGGTCTCGGGCTTGCGGACGGCACAAGCGCACAGGATGCCCCAGATCCCTGCGGTCCGGCCGGGGACCTCTCGTCTGATTTCTCGCGCAATGTGGCGGCCGATTCGCGGTGTTTCGAGTTGCGTATGTACACGGCCGAACCGGCCGTGAACGGCAAGGGGGGAATCGACAATCTGCACCAGCGTTTCCGCGAGGGCGAGATCGCGCTGTTCGAGAAACACGGGGCGGAAATCATCGCCTCATGGCAGCGACTCGACAATCCGAACACCTTGGTGTGGATGTTGGCGTATCGCGACCGTGCCCATCGCGATGAGGTATTCGCCGCCTTCCGGGCGGATCCGGACTGGCCCGTGCTCAGGGCGAAGTACGACGTGCCGCTGAGCATCGAGGCCTACATGATGAGCGCGTCGAACTACTCGAAGCTCAAATAGCGAGGTTACGGCACGACCCATTCGCGGGGCAGGGCTTCGGCCTTGCCCCGCACCCGTGCAGACCTGGTTTCCGAGCGAGGCGTCCGGGAATCACCCACAGTCGTTGTTCAGCAACCTGGATACGCATCCGCTTGGCCCCATGCGCGCCACGACCGATGACACCAGGCATCAGCGAGCCGCTCGCCCCACGTATTGTTGAAACACCTGCTCGACCCAATCGCTCACGCTGGGAACAAACGCAACCGCGAGTACCGTGACCACCAACGCGACAGCGATACACCGATAGAAGAATTTCATCGCACGGCTCCTGTCGCGGCTACTCCCTGGGCGCGGCTTCGAAGACCCACGCTTCACCTGCTTCCACGGCCGCCCTGGTGGTCTTCGAAGGGTACTTGCTGCTGATGGCGGCGGTGATCCCGTCCAGTATCTCGCCCGATTTGATACGCACCAGTTCGCGCTCATAGCGTGTACCGTCGATACGGATCACGGCGCGGCCGTCGCGTTCGGCCTGCACCGGCCATCGCTTCCACAGACGCCCGACGGCAGTGCTCATGTAGCCGGACCAGACATAGATCTTCCCATCGAACTCCGCGGTCCAAATGCGCCGCGACCGCGGCGGATCCAAGAGCTGCAGCTCAATGGTCGGTATGTCACTGACGAAAAGCCAGTCTGGATCAGGGCCTCGGTGCAGGTCCCCGGACTCCAGTGGACCGCCGGAAAATACCCGATTCGGCCCGTCGGCGAAACGCTGCTTTGCGGCGGCAGTAGTGACCGCGGTCACCGGAATCAGAAGCAGGCACGCCACGACAATGAGTGTCTTTTTTGCAATTTCCATAGCCACGTCTCCGAACGTCAGCCACCAGCCTGGATCGGTAATGCTCGTCAGCTACCCTAGCATGACCAACCGGCACCGCGTGGCACGGCACAGGCTCACCAGGGTTCATGAGCCGGACGTGACGAGCAGTCTGAGCGAAGCGGTGGGTGAATCGACGTCGGCGAACCAGGCCACCTCCTCAGCCACCATGTCGAACCGCATCAGATACTCGCCGGGCGTCTCAATGGCCGGAAGCTCGACCTCAATCGTAACGACATCGTCGGGTTTCACGTCACTCGGCAGCTCGGCTCGCTGCCAGTCGCCGTCGAGCAACGTTTCCGCATCATCGGCGGCATGCAGCCGGACACCGAGCCGGGTCCAGCCCGGTTGGCGCGGAATGTGAGCCAGCCACAGGGTGTCGCCGGTATTCTCGATCTCTACCATCACTCGCGCCGCGACGCCGGCGCGCACGGCCAACGGGTCGGACGACACCCGCGGGTCGATGCGGGCCGTGAGCTGGCGGGGGCGGCGCGTATCTGGCACCGACTCCCCCTTGTACATGAGGATGAAACTGGTGTGGACCAGTGCAGCGCAAAGCGGCTCCCAGAAATGACGCAGGTTCTTCCCCTGCATGAATTGGCCCAGCTCCGAGGCCGGCACCTCGATCGACTCATCGATGGTCAGCGGCACGATCGTCGTGCGGTCGAGCCCGCACTGCCTCCCCATCTGCTCGATGTCCTCCACCACGATGTTGTTCTCGAGCACCCCGAACTCGCGCACCTCGGCCAGACTCTTCTCTGCCCCGGCGTGATGACGACCCGGTTCTCGCATACCGATGATCCCGCCGTCGCGCAGCACTCTGGCCATCTCACGCAGCACCGCCTCGTAGTTCGGAATATGGTGAAACGCGTCGTACACGATGATTTTGTCCACCGAACCGTCGTCGAGCGGCAGCCGGTGTCCGTCGTAGAGCACAAACTCGGGCTCCACGTCCCAATTCGTATGCTGGTCGGACTCGAACAGCTCGCGGCCGATGCCCAGAACTGTTTCCGACACGTCCACGGAGATGGTCTTGCAGTGGTATCGATTGAGCAGATGGGACAGCCAACACGACCCGGCGCCCATCTCGAGCACGGTCTCGCCGGGGGTGATCCTCAGCCAATGGAACAGGACACCCAGGTCGAAGAGACGCCGGGCAAAGAACATCCGATCGGTGAACGGCTTGCCGAGCAGATAGTCGCGGTCGCTACGGACAAAGTAGTCCTCAGCCGCGACGTTAAGGTCGTCGGTCCGGCGATTGAGCTCGGCCGGGTCATAGTGGGGATCGACGGCCTGGTCGAGCCCCATCCGAGCGCTCAGAAACAACCGGCTCCCGATGTCTTCGAACAGTAATTGGAAACGGACCGAGCGTCTGGAAAGCCAGAGGCAGCCGTCGGCGATCCGTCTCGCCAACCAGTCCCGCTTCCCCTCCCGGACCATGGGCTCAACCGGCGAGGGCGATGCGCGAAAGATTGATAGCTGTCGACGAGGGTGCCATACGTCAGCGGGCCGGTCCGAGTGGAAGTCCAGATTATCCCACAGCTTCAATTTAATTCGTTTCAGGCGATCCCGGGAGTGCGATCGACCGCCACTACCGGACGCCGTAAGTCGTTTCCCTATTCGGCATGCCGATCGGCGCCGCCAGCAGCTGGTCCGGAATCCCAAAACCGTCCACCAACGACACGGCATGTGGCCGTAGCTGACCCAGCAGCCCGTTGACCGCAGTGCGGATCGCCTTGGCCTTGGTCGCATTGATGTAGCGTTGTTCGAGGAACCAGCCTCGGTCCTGTTCGATATGCCACAGGGCATACAGCGTGCAGACTTGGCCCAGCAGTACCTGCTGGCCGCCACCCTGTTCCGCCTCGATGGCCGCCTGGAACGATTGCAGAACGAGACGCTGTGCGTAGGCGTCGGCGAGCGTGAGCAGGTGATCCTGAACCTCGACGAACGCCGCGAACGAATCCATCCCGCCGTCAACACGGCCTTTGAGGCGGCGTGCGGCAGAAATCAGGAGACTGCGCTCGCGGTCACGGAACAGCTCGGCGTGAACGCTCGGGTCGAGCAGATGGCGTGTGTCGTTCTGATGACGCGTAATCGGGTTCACTTCACCGAAGCGGAGCTCCACCCGTTCGGCCAATTTGCCGAGGAGACCAAAAAAATCGAGGTGGGAGAACTCTTGCCGGTAGCCGGACAGCAGGCTCTTGGCCGCCTGCAGCCGGAGCACGGTGTTGTCGCCTTCGAAGGTCGTGAAGATGTCGGAGTCGGCCTTGAGGAGCGCCAACCGATTCTCTGCACGGTAGCCTTCGCCGCCGCAGGCCTCGCGGGACTCCTGGATCGACCGGGTGGCGTGGGCGGTGCTCATCGCTTTCAGCGCCGCTGCCTCCGCCTCGATGTCCTGCGCGTCGGCGCCCTCGGGTCGTTCCCCATATCGCTTCGCCAGGTCATGGAGCGCGAAATTGAGCCCGTAGCAGGTCGCCACCCGTGGCAGCAACCGTCGCTGATGAGACAGGTAGTCGAGCACCGGCAACTCGGCCCGGTCCTTCGGGCCAAACTGGCGGCGCGTCGCGCCGTAACGCACGGCGATGGTGAGCGCGCTCTTGGCCGCGCTCAGCCCACCCGACGCCACCCCGATCCTTCCACCGACGAGCGTGCCCAGCATCGTGAAGAACCGCTTCGAAGACGACGGGATCGGGCTGGTGTATGTCCCGTCGGCCGACACATGGGCAAAGCGAGTCAGCAGGTTCTCCCGCGGAATCCGGAGGTCGTCGAACCAGATGCGCCCGTTGTCGACGCCGTTGAGACCCAGCTTGTGCCCACTGTCCCCGATCCGCACTCCCGGTATCGTCTCGCCCGCGCGGTTCCGAATGGGGACGAGAAACGCGTGCACCCCGTAGCCCTCGCCCCCGATGACGAGTTGGGCGAACACCGTGGCCATCCGCGCGTGCGCGGCCGCGTTCCCGATCCACTCCTTGTGGTCGTTCTCCGTTGGCGTGTTGACGACGAACTCCTGCGTCGCGGCGTCATAGGTTGCCGTGGTCTGGAGGTCGCGGACGTTGGACCCATGCCCCCGCTCCGTCATCGCGAAACAGCCGGGCAGCGCCAGCGACCCCGCGTCCGGGAGATACGTGCGCTTCTGCGCGTCCGACCCGAGCGCACGGATGGCCCCCCCGAACAGTCCGAACTGCACGCCAAACTTGATGGTCAGACTGAGGTCGTGATAGGCGATCGTTTCAAACGAAGCGATAAACCCCTCCAGGTCGTCGTGACCGCCCGCATACTCGGGAAACGCCACCGCGCCGACCCCGTGGTCGGCGAGCCGCCCGGTCCACCCGAGTACGATCTCTCGCATCTCCTCCGTCGGAGTCTCAGTCCCCGGATACCGGAAGGCGGGATCACTGAGCAGCGTGCGGATGCGGTCACGGAGGGGCGCCAGGCGTCCGTCGAGGGCGGCCCGAAGACCGGCGACCTCAGCCGGCACCATCTCTCCAGCGGCGTCGGCAGCCGGTGGGCGCTCGCCCACCAGTTCGCGCACCGCCTCTCGCCCGACGACGCCTAACGCCTCCTCGATCTCGGCCAGCGCACGCTGCGCTTCGTCGGTCGGGCCATCGACCCCGGCCAGACGGGCCATGTCCACGCCCAGTTCGGCCAGCGATTTCTGCGCCGCAGACGGCATGTCGTGCGCGGACGCTTTGATCTGTCGAACCCACCGATAGTAGGTGGTCGCATCTGGCGGATGCTCAGGGTCGAGCCAGCCACGCAACCGCTCACGCTCGTCCGGGCTCAGCCAGGACTGGGCCACGACGCGGGTGTTGATCTCCTCGATCTGCGTGGGCGTCAACAGGCCGTCGGCCCACGCGATGTACAGGAACGGCAGGACAGACACGATGCCCGCCGAATAGGGCGTATGGTCTTCGTGAGCGGAGGCGGTCTCGGGCATGTGTGCGCGCTCGGTGCCATAGGGACGGAAAGACAGCCACCGTCGCAGCGGTGCCTCCCGCGCCGCGGTCAATCCAGAAACGACTGGGCCCAGCGTTCCAGGACCATCAGGCTGAAGAGCTGGTGGGCGTGATTGTGGGTGCCGGCGAGGTGCTCACCGACCCGCCGTGTCACCTCGGTCGGCTCGAACCAGCCGCGGCGACCAACCGGCTCGGGGCCGAGTAGGTCCTGCATCAACGGCGCCCACTCGCCCCGCAGCCAGGTCTTCATGGGAATCGAAAACCCCTCCTTGGGCCGGGTCAGCACAGACTCGGGCAGCAGATCACCCATCGCCCGCTTCAGTACGTGCTTCCGCTCCCCGTGACGAATCTTCAAGTGACCCGGCATCGAGAAGGCCAGTTCCATCACGTCCATGTCCAGAAACGGCGCGCGGGTCTCGAGCGAGGTGGCCATACTCATCCGGTCAACCTTCACCAGGATGTCATCGTTCAGATACACCTGCAGATCGGCGTAGAGCTGTCGGTTCAGCCGGTCGTCAGTATGCGCCCCACGCAGGTGCCGACGGATCGGCGCGTAGACGTCACTGTTAACCAGCGCGCTCTGCAGCGCGGGTGCGTACAAGCGCCGCTTGGCCCCGGCATCACAGAAGGTCATCCACCGGTACTGGGCAATCTCGCTGGGCGCGCTCGCGAGCCCCTGCGTGAACCGCCGCACCATGTTGATGAGTCCCTTTTTCTTGTCGCTCGGCGGCAAGACGGCCATCGCCGCCACCAACCACGGCAGCGCCACGTCCGGCACCACCGTCCCGATTCGACGCGCCAGGGCCTCGGCCTGGTAGGTGTCGTACCCGCCGAACAGCTCATCGCCGCCGTCTCCCGACAACGCGACGGTGACATGCTCACGCGCGCTTTGCGACACCAGATAGGTCGGAAACAACGACACGTCGGCGAACGGCTGGTCGAAGTGGGTGACGAGACGCTCGAACAGATCCGACAGGTCTGGATTGACCATCCCCTCACGGTGGTTTGTACCGAATCGGGTGGCGACCTCCTTCGCATACGGCAGCTCGTTGTAGCTGGCGGCCTCGAACCCCATGCTGAACGTGTTGACCGGGCCGGCCCCGCCGGCCGCCTCCGTCATCAAGCCCACGATGGCACTCGAATCAATCCCGCCAGAAAGGAACGCGCCCAACGGCACGTCGGACATCATCTGTCCAGACACCGCCCGAGCGAGCGTCTCGCGGAGGGCGGCCGCCGCGTCATCCTCGGTCCAGTCGCGCGCCGTCACCGAGGCGACGTCCCAATAGCGCTCCACCTTGACCGCCCCGCGCTCGTAGATCAGATAGTGCGCCGGCGGCACGGTGCGCACGTCGCTGAACATCGTGCGGGGGGTCAGCACGTACTCGTAGGTCAGAAACTGGTCCAGCGCCTCGAGATCCACCTCACGGGAGACCTCTGCCTGCACCAGAAGCGCCTTAATCTCCGAACCAAAGAGCAAACGGCTCGGGGTCTGCGCGTAATAGAGCGGTTTCTCTCCCGCCCGGTCCCGCGCCGCGAAGAACCGCCGCTTCGGACCATCCCACAGGGCGAACGCGAACATCCCCCGGAGGCGACCGAGGACCTCGACCCCGAACTCCTCGTACCCGTGCAGGATTACCTCAATGTCGGACCGGCTGCGGAACCGGTGACCCTTGGCGATCAGGTCCGCCCGCAATGGCGCGTGATTGTAAATCTCGCCATTCGCGACGAGTTGGATCCGGTCGTCTTCACTCGAGAACGGCTGGCGGCCACCCTCGACATCGATAATCGACAGCCGGCGCATCCCCAGGCCGACACCGGGCCCCACTCGCGCGCCTTCGTCATCGGGACCCCGATGACGGAGCGTCTCGACCATCCGGGCGAGCTCGACCGGGCTCACGGGCCGAGCGGGATCACGTTCGACGATACCGGCGATTCCACACATACGTTGTCAGAGAGAACCTGCGGGATGGTAGCGAACCGAGGGAAAGTTCGCACGATGGTACAATGCGAAGCGTACCAGCGCCAGCCTCACGTCCGTGCACGGTCACCGCCCCCCACGCGTGGCTTCGCCGCGGTGAGTCGCATCATGACCACAGCGTTACATCACATTGGCGACCAGCCAATTTCGCTCTGCGTGACCGTGGCTGCCTGGGCCGCGCTGTCGGCATGCAGCGGAACGGCGCCGGCGGCGCCGGCCCGTCCCCAATCGGCCGCCCCTGTCTCGGTGTCGAACACACCGCCCGCGCCGACCCGCGCGGCCACGCTCGAAGCGTTCACCGGTGGCCGGACCCGGGCGGTCTGGATTCGCGACCTGGGTGACGGCACCGACATTCTCGGGTTTGGTGACGCCGTCGTGGTGATGGGACTCGACTCCCGCGACGGCCTGGGCGAGCGACCACTCGTCGAAGTACCCGGCACCTACGCGAAACCGCTGCTCACCCCGCGCGGCGACCGGGTGGTCTACGGCGACCGGCGTGACGACAGCGTGCGACTGGTCGCCTGGGACGGTGGACCGTCTAAGCGACTCACAGACGGGTTTCCCCTGGCGACCTGGGTCGACCCCTTCACCGACATCGAGTGGGTCTACGTGGGCACCGACGCGCGGGGGACCGATCCGGAGTCGTACGGCGCCATCCATCGCCATCAGATTGACCGCCCAAGCGAGCACGAGTTGGTCTGGGACAAACGAGCCGTCAGCGGGGACAGCTTCCAGCTCTCGCGTGACGGACGCCTCGCCGGGGCGCTCGCGCGCTGGCCTGACGCCGGGGTGCTCGAACTCCCGAACGGCGAGTGGCGCCCGCTCGGTGACGGCTGCTGGACCTCGCTCGCCGGGGACGACAGCGGCCTGTTCTGGTACTTCGACGGCCAACATCGTAACCTAACCATCGTCGACACCGACACCGGTGCCGAGCCCGGCGACGAACCGCGCTGGACCGTGAACATCAACAGCGCTCCCGGCATCGACGGATTCGAGGTGTATCACCCACGCTGGAGCAACCACGCGCGGTTTCTGACCATGACCGGTCCCTATACGGTTGGCGGCGGCGGCAACAAGATCCGTGGTGGTGGTGAGGGGGTGGAGATCCATATCGGACGATTCGCCCCCGACCATCGCAGCATCGACGGGTGGATACAGGTGACACACAACAGCGCCGCCGACTTCTACCCGGATGTCTGGATCGATCCGGGCGTCGAGGTTCCGGCCCCGGACGCGCGGCCCGCCGCGTCCGCCTCGGCGTCGCCGGCCGTGGCCTCCCGCATCGTGGTGGAGGCTCGGGTCACTCTCGAGGTCCCCCTACCGACACCGCGCGACATCGCCCCGTATCGGAACGGGCTGCTGGTCCTCGAGTACGAGGTGCTCGAGGTGATCGAAGGACAGTACGACGAGTCAACACTGCTCGCCGCCCACTGGGTCATCCGAGACGCGGCAACGCTCGACACGGCGGGGCGGCCAGCCGATACGGTCCACCGAATGACGCTCGAGCCCTACGCAACGCATTCGGAGCTCGAAGGCGAGCGCCTTGTAATGGACAGCGACCGCTTCGACCTGCCGCTCTTCTACGATCTCGATCCGGGCTCGTAGATGGTCTTCAGCTCACAGCTCTTCGTCTTCTACTTCCTGCCGCTCACGCTCCTGCTCTACTACGCCATACCGTGGCGGGGCCGACATGCCGTCCTGGCCCTGCTGAGCTACCTGTTCTATGGTTGGGCGAATCCACTGTTCGTCCCCCTGCTGCTGTTCTCGACCGTCGTTGACTATGTGTGCGGGCTGGCCCTGGTGGGTAGCGGACCGATCTGGCTGGCGCGACTGGCCCGGGCATCGGCGACCGTCGACCGCTGGAGCCGCCCCCTGGAGCCCCCACCGCTGGACGCGCCGCGCAGCCGGCGCCAGCGGGTCGCGCTCATCGTCTCCATCTGCACGAATCTTGGGTTGCTGGCCTTCTTCAAGTATTTCAATTTCGGCGTGTCGAGCTACGACGGGCTGCTCACCTCGATCGGCCTCGAACACCTCCGTCTCGATGTCGCGTTCCGGATCACGCTCCCCCTGGGCATCAGTTTCTACACGTTCCAGTCGATGAGCTACACGATCGACGTCTACCGCGGACACGCTGCGCCGGTGCGACGGTTTGTCGACTTCGCCTGCTACGTGTCGATGTTCCCGCAGCTCGTGGCCGGACCGATCATCAGGTTCTCGGAGGTCGCAGACCAGCTCAGACATCGCACCTGCACGCTGGCGAAGTTCGCTCGCGGGGTGTCGTTTCTCAGCGTTGGACTGGCCAAGAAGGTGCTGCTGGCCAACCCGTGCGGACAGGCCGCCGACCTCGCCTTTGGCGCCGGATCCTTACCCGCGCTCGATGCCTGGTTTGGCGCCACAGCCTACGCGTTTCAGATCTATTTCGACTTCAGCGCCTATTCAGACATGGCGATCGGGCTGGGTCTGATGCTTGGATTCGTGTTCCCCAAGAACTTCAATTCGCCCTATCGGGCGTCGTCGATCACCGAGTTCTGGCGTCGATGGCATATCTCGCTCTCATCCTGGCTTCGCGACTACCTGTATGTGCCGCTGGGCGGAAGCCGTCTGGGCTCGCGCCGGACGTATCTGAATCTGTTCCTGGTGATGCTGCTGGGCGGGCTCTGGCACGGCGCGGCCTGGACCTTCGTCATCTGGGGCGGACTGCACGGCAGTCTGCTCGCGCTCGAGCGGGCGGGGGGCAAGACTGCGCTGTATCACCGGCTTCCCAGACCGTTCCGGGTGGGCGCCACGTTCGCGATGGTGTCGATCGGCTGGGTCTTCTTCCGCGCCGCGGATCTCGGAGATGCGATCCGGTATCTGGAAGCGATGTTCGGCCTGGCCGCGGTTCCGCCAGCTGGCACCCTGCTGGGAGGCGTACTCTACCAGCCCTATTTCCTCGGCGCCGTGCTGGCCGGGGCCGTCGTTACCTGGAGTTGCCCCCAGACGTGGGACTGGACGCGTCGGCTGACGCCCCCCCGAGCCGGGCTCACCGCGGCTGGTCTGCTGCTGGCGCTGGCGGTGCTGTCGACGCAGGCCTACAACCCGTTCATCTATTTCATTTTCTGATGTCGACGCCACCGGCCTACACGCCCAATGACCGCCGCGTCGCGCAGGCTCATGCCGAAGTCGGTCGGACCGCGGTCAGCCGTTCGGTCGCATTGGTTCTGACCGGTGTCCTCTTCGTGGCGACCGCCTCCGTCTCGCTGACGCAACTCTGGCTCGAGCCACAGGTGTGGCGTGTCGGGTCGGGGGCAACGGGCGTACCCGCACACGCGCCGCCGGCCGACACGCTCATTGCCCAGGTGGTGACGCGCAACCGGCGCCTCCTCGAGATCATCGCCACCGTCACCGACCAGTTGGACAACGAATCGCTGCTAGCCCGACACCTGCGTCCTATCGTGCAGTTGCTCATCACGCGTCTGGCTGGCGCCGGCAACGAACGGGTCTACGTCGGCCAAGACGGGTGGCTCTTTTTCGCCAACGACGTCCAGCATGTGGTCGGCGCGGGCTTCCTGGACGAGGCCCAGCTCGCGCGACGCGCCGCCTCAGGAAACACCCTGACGGCGGCGCCTCAACCGGACCCCAGACCGGCGCTACTCGCGTTCAACGACGCCCTCGCCGAGCGAGGGATCACTCTCGTGCTGATGCCGACGCCGGTCAAACCGGCGATCCACCCCGAACAGCTCACGTCCCAGGCCGCGGGAGCACCGCTCCGAAATCTGTCATTTGACCAGTTCCGCGACGAGATGCAGGACGCCGGGGTACTGCTGTTCGATCCGGCCCCGGTGCTGGCCGCCACCCGCGCGGTCGGGTCACCAGTGTATCTGAGCGGCGACACCCACTGGCGGCCACACGCCATGCAGGCGGTCACGGCGGCACTTGCGGAGTTCCTGGAACAGGAAACCACGCTCGTACCGCGCGCCCAGACAGCGCTGGCCACCCGCGCGGTCATTGTCTCCAACCAAGGGGACACCCTGGGCCTGCTGGGTCTGCCACCGGGGTGGTCGCCTTCAGCGACGGATACGGTCACGACTCGCCAAGTCACCGCGCCCGATGGTGAAGTCTGGCAGCCGTCGCGCCGCGCCGAGGTCCTCCTGCTTGGGGACAGCTTCAGCAACATCTACTCGGTGGAGAGTATGGGGTGGGGCCGCGGCGCCGGTCTCGCCGAACACCTAAGCCTGGCGCTGGCCCGGCCGATCGACCGCGTGGCGCAGAACGACAACGGCGCCTTCGCGACTCGGGACGCGTTGGCCAGAGACCTGACACTGAACCCGGATCGACTCGCCGCCACTCGGGTCGTGGTCTATCAGTTCGCGGCTCGGGAACTGAGTCAGGGCGACTGGCGTCTCGTCGATCTGGAGACTTCATCGCGCTCACCGTCGGGCACGGTATCGCCCGATCAGGGGCTGGCCGCGACGGTCCTAAGTCCGACACCGGGCCGCGCCTTGACGGTTCGCGGGCGTATCCGGCAGCGCGCTCCCACGCCACGCCCAGGCACGGTGCCCTATCGAGACCACATCATCGCGGTCGAGCTGGTGGACATCACCGGAGACAACCCGACGCTCGAGGAGAGCATGGCCCTCGTGTATCTCTCGAGCATGGAAGACAATGTCTGGACACCGGCGGCCACGCTCGCCGCCGGCGCGGTCGTCACTCTGTTCCTGCGGCCGTGGGACGAGGTCGCACAGGAGCGGGAAGGCATTACGCGCGGCGAACTGGTCGAGGGCGACGTCATCTTCGCCCGACCCTGGTGGGGAGAACTGGTCACACCATGAGTCGTCTGCGGACCGTATTGGTGGCCCTGGCCACCCTGCTGGCAGCCTGTGGTGGGCCGTCGATCGACGAGTTACTCCCGCCATTCAGAGCGGAGCTCCAGCGTCTGGCCTCCGAGGCGGCGGGTGCCGACCACATCGCCGTCACCGGGCTGGATGGATGGGTGTTCTTCGGCCCGGAGCTGCATCACCTCGGCGCCGGACGGTTCTGGGGCGCGGACGCCTCGGCGGTCTCGCGGGCGCGGCGCCCGGAAGACGCCGACCCGATGCCGGCGATCCAAGATTTCAAGCAACAGCTCGACCGCCTGGGCATCGAACTGCTGCTCGTCCCGGTGCCACCGAAAGCGACGATTTACCCCGACAAGGTCTCCGAGGCGCTGACCATCCCGATTCCGGTGCCACGGCTCGATCCGGCACACCAGGCATTCTACGACCGCCTGCGCGCGGACGGCCTCGAGGTGCTTGACCTCACCGACCTGTTTATCAGAGAGCGGTTTCACCCGGAAGGCGCGCTCTACTGCCGAACCGACACCCATTGGTCCGGGACCGGATGTACCGTGGCAGCGACCGCAATCGCCGACAGGGTCAAATCGCGCCCCTGGTACGACGAGCTGGCAACCGAGCGGTTCGGCGCCGCCTGGTACACCACCTCCATCACCGGCGATCTGACGCGGGACGACGGAGCGCCGGAGAGCCGCGAGGAGCTGCGACTCCGCGGGATCGTCGTCGAGGGGCCGCGCCCCGGCCCGGTGCCACCTGACGCGAACAGCCCGGTCGTGCTGCTTGGCGACAGCCACAACCTCGTGTTTCATGTGGGCGACGACATGCACGCGACGGGCGCCGGTCTACCCGACCAGTTGGCATTCGAGCTCGGCCTGGCGCTCGACGTCGTGGCGGTCCGTGGGTCTGGCGCAACGTCGGCGCGCGTCAATCTGCTGCGCCGCGCCCAGGCCGACCCTGACTATTTGGGCGGCAAGCGCCTGGTCATCTGGTGCTTCGCGGCTCGCGAATTGACTGAAAGCGATGGGTGGCGCCATGTACCGATCACGCCGTAACAGTCGGCGCGACATCATAGCGTCCACCTCTCTCGCGATGCGCTCCGGCCTTCGCCGACTCTCGCCCACCACCCCGGCGCGAGGCTGCTCGCGGTGTGGCTGGGGCTGATGGGTGCCTGCGGGAGTGCGACACCCACCGCGCCGTCGGCCGTCAACGGCGCTCGCGTCCAGACATCGGACATCCGGTCTCGGCGCGACGAGGGAGCAGCCAGGCAGGCTGTGACCGAGGAAGCAACACCGTCCAGACGGGCACCTCGGCAGGAAACCTAGAAATCCACGCGGCGTCGTACCCATCTGGGCAGACACTTCACGGCCAGCATGACCACACGCCAGATGGACGGGACGTAGGCCGCCGGGCGCCCAGCGTCGATCGCCCTGAGCGTGGCCGCGGCGACGGCGGGCGGGTCCGCCGCGAATGGCGGTTCCTTCTGTCCCTCGGTCATGGCGGTTCGCACGAACCCCGGCTTCACCAAGACGGTGCGTAGCCCTCGAGACCGGTACTTCACGTCCAGCCCGTCCAGGTAATACGACAGACCGGCCTTCGCAGCGCCGTAGAGGATGACCGGTTTGCGAGCGCGGTCGCCGGCCACGGAGCTGAACACGCACAATACCCCGCCGTCCCGCTCCAGCAGCCTCAGACGCGCCTGCTCGCAGAATTCGACCGTATTAGTAAAGTCGACCGTCAGCACCCGGCGCCGGAGGTCCGCGTCCTGCTCGAGCGCCTCCTGCGTACCGAACATGCCGGCCGTCACGACCACCGCGTCGAACCGACCGAGATTGGCGGTCGCCGCGTCGAGCGCGGCCCCGAAGCCCTGTGGCCGTTCGAGATCACAGACCGCCACTCCGACCTCTGTGGATGCGCCGCGAATGCGCAGGTCCGCGGCCTGCCCTTGCAGCGTGTCCAGATGTCGCCCCAGCAAGAAGAGCTCGTCGCCGCGCTCGGCCATGAGCCGCGCGAGGGCGCGGCCCATCCCTTGCGTCGCGCCAAGGAACACCACCTTCATGCGGGGTCTCCGAACAAGCGGACCGACAATGCACTCTTCAGCGCCACATCCGGGTCCCAGATCCGGCGCACCCGGAGCCAATCATCGAGTCGCGGTTCCATGGCGCGGAAATGCTCTGCCCGCGTCAGCGCATCCTTGGCGAGATAGACGCGCCCACCTTCACCGGCGACGAAGTCGTTCAGCGCATCAATCACCGCCTGGGTATGGTCCCGGATCGGCAGGTCGATGGCCATGGACAGTCCCTGCATTGGGAACGAGATCATGCCCTTGCCTTCGGCACGAAAGTCCTTCAGCACGCAAAGCAGCGGCGTGGCCCTCATCCGTTCGAGAATATCGAACACCTTGACGCACCCGGCTCGCCCAGATCGGGGCGGCAGCACCGCCTGGTATTGCGTGAACCCCCGGCGGCCGTAGAGCCGATTGAATCGCCCGACGATATCCAGTGGATAGAAGAACGATTCCGGATGCACGATACCGCGACTGATTTTCGACCGTCCCCAGTAACGCGCCATATTGAGTGACCTGACGGTCGCCTCCGAGAGGACCGGGCACACTAGCGGCACCGAAAACGTCCGCTTCGGCACGGGAGGCGACGCCGGCGCCGTGCTCGGATCGGCGGCCCGCCCTCGCTCCAGGATGCCCCGGCCGCGGCTCTTCCCGCGACTGGACAGGTCGGCCCACGCCACCGTATACGGCCAGTGTGCACTGGCGTCCTGGAGCGCATCGATGAGTGAGCTCAGATCGCCGAAGCGCTCCGACTCCGCCTGGATCCACGGTGACGGCGCCGGTCGCAGGCGCAGTTCCACCTCCAGCACGTGACCGGTCAGCCCCAGCCCCCCCAGCGTCGCGCGAAACAGTTCCGGTTCGACGTCGTCGGACACGTCGAGAATGCGACCGTCGGCCACGCGCACGCGCAGCGCGCGAACATGCTCGCCGAAGCAACCCTCACTGTGGTGACTCTTCCCGTGCACGTCGGCCGCGACCATGCCGCCCAGCGTGACCGACTGCGTCCCCGGAGACGACGGGGGGCACCAGCCGCGGGGCCAGAACAACCGGTTGAGCTTGGCCAGCGAGAGCCCCGCCTCGGCCCGTACGACCCCGGCATCGCTATCAAAGGACAGCAAGCGATCGGCCCGCGTGGTCACCGCCACGACATGGTCGCCCGGCGGCGGCAGCGAGGCGTCGCCGTAGGATCGGCCCAGTCCGCGGGACAGCACGGCGCCGTTGGTGATTCGTGCCAGGTTTTCGGCGCACCGCTGCCGCCCGGTAACAACCGGGTGTCGGCCCCATCCCGACAATTCGGCGACCGTCACGTCAGACATGCATCAGGGGAATATCCGTGTCGACGGAGGCAGGTGACCGCTATTCTATCGCACACGGTGTAGATTAACCTGGACATCTAGGGAGGCACTGCCGGGCCACGAGAGGAGCGGTCACCATGCGAAAATTCGCGATCGTCGCGACCATCGGGCTGTTTGTCGGTCTTGCCACCGGCGTCGGACTTGGACAGTCGATCACCGAGACTGACGTGCGCAAGATACACGAGGTCTACTATCAGTATTTCGCCGACGGCCAAGCGGATCTGATTGCGAAGCGAATCTACCACCCGAACCGGATGTCGTTCGGCGCCGACGGCGTCACGATCTCGGCGGGCCGGGACGATGTCGAAGCCGGGTTCCGGCGCGCCACAGAGACCCTCGCGGCCCAGGGCTACGACCACTCGGAGCTCCCGAACCCGACCATCTGCACGCCGAACCCTGGCACGACCATCGTCAGTGGCATGTTCCGTCGATACAGACGGGACGGGAGTGTCCTGGCGGAGCTCGGCCAGACGTACATCTATGGCCAGACAGACGACGGCTGGAAGATCCACGCCACCATTGCCCATGGTCCCGAGACGGTCGTGGGTTGTGTCGAAGAGTGACCCGGGCCGACCGCGGAGCGGACCGGAGGACGTCCAGCCCTCGTCTTCCAGCACGCTCTAGATGGCGTCGCGCTCACCGGGCCACCAACAGGACGAGCACCACGGGCAACTAGGACGACGCCTCGACCGCGCGATCGCGCCGGTCACGGATCACCTTGGCCGGGACGCCGGCCGCAATCTGAAACGGTGGAATCTCACCGCGGACGACCGCACCGGCTCCGATGATGGCGTCGTGCCCCACCCGGGCCCCGTCCGATACCACGACGTGCGCCCCGAGCCACACGTTGTCGTCGACCTCAATCCCCTCCGCCACGCGGCCCTGATCTAGAACCGGGATGTCGGTCCGATCGTGCAAATGGTCTCCGCCGACCAGGTAGGTGTACGCCGCCACCAGCGTGTTCTTGCCGAGACGGACGTGCCCGCCAGAGAAGATCTCGCAATTGAACCCAATGTTCGCCCGGTCGTCGATTTCGATGTCACCGTTCTTGCAGCTGATGATGGTGTTGCGACCTATGAACACGCCGTCGCCAATCGTGATGCCCTGATTGTCGGCGCCTTTCGCATCGAGCACGCACTGGTCGTCGATATGCACGTCATCGCCGATGCGAATCTTGTGCGGGTGTCGCAGCACGATGCCGTGTCCGAATGTCACGTTCCGACCCACTCGGCCGAGCAGTCGCGGGTACAGCTTCATCCTCAGGAACAGGCCCAGGGCTCCCGGTACCGGCATACAGAGCAGTGTGATCACCTCGTACCGGATCAGCGGCCAGAGTCCAGATTGCCCAATGATGAGGCTCGCGTACTTCTGCAGTTTGGATTGGCTGGCGCGGAACAGCTCGTCCTGAATAACGGTGATTGGGCGATCGGTGCTGTCACCCGGCGTGGGCCCCGAAGCGGCGGACGAGGAAGACTCTGGACGGGTCACGGGGGTGAGCCGTCAGTATACCACGCACGTGATATCCTCTTTCGTTGCTTCAGGTTCGGGGCATGACCACCGGACACGAGCACGCTCGCTGCGGTAGGTCTGGCCTCAGGCTGAACCAGTCTGAACCAGTCCGAACCGCGTCCAGCCGGGCCCAAGCGACCGAGAGACGAGGCATGATCACATCGGATGTGCAGATGGGCGACGGGGTCGAGATTCGGCATCCTGATCTGGTCAATCTGTACGGGTGTCACATCGGCGAGTCCACAAAGATCGGCACGTTCGTCGAAATTCAGAAGGATGCGCGGGTCGGTCGGCGGTGCAAGATTTCTTCGCACACGTTCATTTGCTCCGGGGTCACCATCGAGGATGAGGTCTTCGTCGGCCACGGCGTGATGTTCACCAACGACCTCTACCCTCGAGCGACGAGGGACGACGGCGGACTGCAGGCCGAGCAGGACTGGCGACAGATTGACACCAGGATCTGCGAGGGCGCTTCGATCGGCAGCAATGCGACCATCCTCGCCGGGATCACCGTCGGGGCGCGAGCCATCATCGGTGCCGGTGCCGTCGTCACCCGGAGCGTCGCTCCATACGCCATCGTGGCCGGCGTGCCAGCGCGTGTGGTCGGGGACACGCATTCGTCCGGACCAAACCCCACGCCGGCGGAGCCACCGCGGTCATGATCGGGGTCGGCGTGGTCGGATACGGGTACTGGGGACCAAACCTAGTGCGCAACTTCGCCGAGACACCGGGCTCGCGGGTGGTCGCCGTCAGCGACCTCAGTCCAGAGCGGCTCCAACGCGTGACACACCGCTACCCCGGCGTTGCGACCACTACGGACGCCGACGCGCTCATCACGAACCCGGCGGTGGACGCGGTGGTCATCGCGACCCCGGTGGCGACGCACTTCGATCTGGCCATGCGGGCGCTCACAGCCGGCAAACACGTCTGGGTCGAGAAACCGCTCGCGGCCACCAGCGACGAAGCCCGACGGCTCCGGGACGAGGCGGCCACCCGTCGTCGGGTCCTGATGGTAGACCACACATTCGTCTATACGGGCGCCGTCCGAAAGATCGGCGAGTTGGTTCGAGCCGGCGCCCTCGGCGACCTCTACTACTACGATTCGGTTCGCGTGAACCTTGGCCTGTTCCAATACGACGTCGATGTCATGTGGGACCTGGCCGTACACGATCTCTCCATCATGGACTACGTGCTCGATGCGCGCCCCCGGGCCGTGTCGGCGCTCGGGAGCGCGCACGTACCGGGACGCACCGCGAACGTGGCGTATCTCACGTGTCTCTTCGAAGACAGCCTGATCGCGCATTTCCACGTCAACTGGCTGGCTCCGGTCAAAGTGCGACGGACGCTGATTGGCGGCGACAAGCAGATGATTGTGTTCGACGACCTGGAACCCAGCGAAAAGGTGCGGGTCTACGACAAGGGCATCACGGTCGACCCGGGGCTGGAGGGTCGACACGAAATGCTCGTCAGCTATCGCACTGGCGACATGTGGGCACCTCAACTCGACGCCACGGAGGCACTTTCTGGAGCGGCCCGCGATTTCCTCGGCTCGATCGACACCGGGGACGAGCCAACCACCAGTGGCGCGGTCGGCCTCCGGGTGGTTCGGCTTCTGGAGGCGGCCACCGAATCGATGCGCCACCAGGGACAACTCATCGAGGTGGACCTCACCGAGGCGGGCGAATGATCCCCATGGTCGACCTGCAGGCGCAATACGCCGCCATCAAGGATGAGATCGACACGGCGGTGCTGGACGTCCTCGCGAGCGGGCGTTTTGCGCTGGGGCCAGAGGTCGCCGCGTTCGAGACCGAGTTTGCCGACTATTGCGGTACCCGGCACGCGGTGGCCGTCAATTCAGGCACCAGCGCTCTGCATCTCGCGCTGCTGGCCGCCGGCGTGGGGCCAGGCGACGAAGTCATCACGGTGCCCTACAGCTTTATCGCGACGGTCGCCACCATCCGATACGTCGGGGCGACCCCGGTGTTCGTGGACATCGAGCCGAGCGGCTGCACCATGGACGTGGCACGGGTCGCCGCCTCCATCACGTCGCGCACCAAGGCGATCGTGCCGGTCCATCTCTACGGTCAACCGGTCGATCTGGACCCGCTCATTGCGCTGACTCACGAACACGGTCTGATACTGGTGGAGGACGCCGCGCAGGCGCACGGCGCCGAGTATCGCGGCCGCCCGGTGGGCGGGCTGGGCGCGCTGGGCTGCTTCAGCTTCTATCCGGGTAAGAACCTTGGCGCGTACGGCGAGGGGGGCATCGTGGTCACTAACGACGAGACCCACGCCGACGCCATACGCTCGTTGCGCAATTGGGGCGAGGACACGCGCTACCATCACACGCGCCTGGGCTTCAACTACCGGATGGACGGCATGCAGGGCGCGATTCTGCGTATAAAGTTGCGTCACCTCCCCGCCTGGAACGACGCCAGGAGACGGATTGCGGCGACGTACGATCGACTGCTCGAGGGCACCGAGGTCACGACGCCCACGGTGCTCTCCCACGGGACGCATGTCTATCATCTCTATGCGGTCCGAACGTCTCGACGCGATACCCTGCATGACGCCCTGGAAACGGCCGGCATCCAAAGCGGACTGCACTACCCCGTTCCGATTCACTTGCAACCGGCGCACGCGGACCTGGGTGGCGCTATCGGCGACTTCCCCACGGCCGAGGCGGCGGCCGGCAGCACCCTGACCTTGCCGATCTACCCCGAGTTGCCAGACCGGGTCCCTGCCCAGGTCGCCGAGGTCGTGCGGCAGACGCTGGCCGACTGAGCGCCCGTGTCCTCTGCAGAGCCTTCAGGGTTCGATCGCACCGCTCGCATCTGTCGCATTGATGTCGAACCGGCGTATCGGCCTGACTGGTTCGACCCCGACGCTGGCGCTCATGTGCCACTGCCTCCCGGCGATGTAGCTGCGGATCGAGTAACCCTCCCGGGCCGATCGCTCGTCTGGGCCGAGACGGACGCGGGCCGGGTCTCGCTCCTCAGCCAGGAGGCGGGCGAGCCGTACATCCGATACGACTGGCCGAGTTGGAAACGGTACGTGCTCGGCGAGCAGTACCGGACACTGGCACGACCCCTGTATACCCGTCTCCCGTTTCACTACCATCGCGTGCCCGGTCCGGTTCGACGCGTGATCGCCAAGCTGTTGCTGGCGCAACAGACGCCGACGGGCCGGACCGGACGCGCGTTTCCTGGTTTTCCCATTGAACAGGGCTTCGAATTGCTCGCGCACGTGTGGGCCCGCGTCAACCCGGACGAGCCCCCCGACAACGCGAACAAGTCGGATCTCCCGTCACAGAGCGCGGTCGTGCTGACCCATGACATCGACACCGCGGAGGGCTTCCCGTGGGTGCAGCGGACGGCCAAGATTGAGTTGGCCCATGGACTCCCGTCCGTCTGGCACGTGGTGGGACGGGGAGACCCGCCGGACTACGCGGTCCTCGACTGGTTGGTCGAGCGGGGATGCACGATCGGGCTGCACGGCTACAATCACGACAACAAGCTCGCTTTCCTCCCGGCGGATCAGATCCGCCGACGACTCGACGCCTGCCGTCCGCTGATCAAGCGCTACGACATCCAGTGCTTCCGCTCACCATCCTGGTTTCGCAGCGACACGCTGTTCGACGTCGTGAAGGACTATGTGACGGTGGACTACAGCCGGCTGGATACGGACCGATCATGTCCCGGTGGCATCGGCGGCTGCTTGTGGACAAAGCCGTTCACCCTGGGCGGCCTGACGCACGTGCCCACGACCATCCCGTTCGAAGACCCGCTCTACTGGGGCCACGACGCGGAACAACTCGTCAACTTCTGGCGCCCCAAGATCGACTGGCTCCGCGGCTGCGGCGGCGGCATCGTCGTCAACACGCATCCCGAACCGCAGTTCAGCGGCAATGCTAGAATGCTCCGCGCCTACGATCAGCTCCTGGATGTCCTTGCATCCTAGTGTCCTGTGCAACCTCAGCAGTACCAGCAGCTCGCGGAGACAGAAGATCGCCACTGGTGGCACCAGTCGCGGCAGACCCTGACCGCCCGATACCTCGACCAAATGGCACTCGGCGACCATGCTAGGATTCTCGACGTCGGATGCGGCGCTGGGGGCACGACACGATTTCTACTGCGATACGGGTCGGTGGTTGGTCTCGACCGATCAGAACGCTCGCTGGCACACGCCATTCGCAAGGCGCCGGCCGCGACGCTCGTCCAGGGCGACGCCAACCAACTCGGCACGTTGTTCGCACCTGCCTCATTCGACCTCATCACCTTCTTCAACGTCCTCTACCATCAGTGGATGAGGGACGACCAGGCGATCATCGAAGGGGCGGCGCGGTTGTTGCGGCCCGGCGGTCATCTCCTGCTGACCGAACCGGCATTCCAACTCCTGTGGCGGCGCCATGACCGCTTGGATATGGGCAAGCGCCGGTATCGGATGCGCGATTTCCGACAGTTCTTCGAGCGAGCGGGCCTCGGGTTTACGACCGGACAGTATTTCAACGCGCTGGCGGTGCCGGCGTGCCTGGTCCTGGCCCTCAGCGACAAGATGAGGTCGCCCAGACACGACGCCGACGGCGAGACCGGCGCTGGCGACCAGCACGAACAAGCGGCCGAAATGGCGGTGCCCAGAGCACCCCTCAACGACGCGTTGCGTCGATACATGGGTTTGGAGTCGCGGCTACTCGGTGCGGTCCAGATTCCACTCGGAGTCACTCTGCTGGCCGTCGCGCGCAAATAGCTGACACCGGTCCACACATGCCCAAACCTGACATTTCGCTCGTGTCGCCCGCCTACCGCGAGTCGAAGAATCTCCCGGTGCTCTATGACCGCATCGCCACGGTCATGGAGAAACTGGGCCGCACCTGGGAGTGGATCATTGTCGATGACCATTCGCCGGATGAGACGTTCGAGGTCGTCACCGAATTGGCCGCCCGCGACCCGCGGGTGCGCGGCGTACGTCTCGCCCGAAACTACAGCTCGCACACCGCGATTACCTGCGGGCTGCACCACGCCCGTGGAACGTGCGCGGTGGTGCTGGCGGCCGACCTGCAAGACCCGCCGGAGGTAATCCCGGAATTGTTGGTTCCGTGGGAAGCGGGTGCCCAGGTGGTCTGGGCGGTCAGGGGCAAGCGACTCGGGGAGAAATGGCGGACCTTGTTCTTCGCCAAGCTGTTCTACATCTTCGTGCGGAACTTCGTTGGGATGAAGGAGATGCCGGCCGCCGGCGCCGATTTCTTCCTCCTCGACCGCCGCGCCATCGACGGCTTCTGCCAGTTCGGAGAAACGAACGTGCATGTCCTGGCGCTCATCACCTGGATGGGATTCCGCCAGGAGACAATCATCTACACCAAGCAGGCCCGACTGCACGGCGAGTCGGCGTTCAATTTCGAGAAGCGGATGCAGCTCGTATTGGACTGCGTCACGTCGTTCACGACCAGACCGATCCGGGCCATGGGGTTGGTCGGCTTCCTGGTCGCGCTCGCCGGCTTCGTCCTGGCCAGCCGCATTATCTGGGAAGCGTTTGTCCTCGAGCAGGGTCCACCCGAAGGGTATGCCTCCCTGATGGTGGCGCTGCTCGTCATTGGCGGGGTCCAGATGCTCATGATGGCGGTCCTCGGCGAGTATCTCTGGCGTGCGCTCGACGAAGCCCGGCGCCGACCACGGTTCCTGATCGAAGCGCACGTCGGCCGGGATCCGGCAATGTCCGAGGCGGTGCCGCCAGCGGTGTCGCCACCCGTGTCCCTCCCACAACCCGGCCGCGCCTCAGAAACGTAGACCATGGACCGGCGAGCACGCTGGCGTGAAGCGATCGCGGTGACGGCCTCGACATTGCACGTCAGTCCGTATCAGAATTGCGTTCGGTCCGTAATAGCGGCCGGGGGCGGCACCAGCGCCTATGTGCAAGCATGCACGCCCTATTAAGTCGCCCGAATCCTGTCAGCGCGGGTCCCCGCAACAATCCGAATGGGCGGCCCGGATTGCGCCATATCGATCAGCCCGGGATGCCGTGTACGAAGGTGCCGATGCCGCCGTCTACGAGATCGCTACGCCGTAGGGTAAAATCGTCGGTGTCTGCGCTCATCGGCCACGTGTCACCCGACTCACGACGCAGAAGGAGCCGCTCTATGCCCACCCGCGTCGCACCAGCCACTCTGGCCAGCATCGCCCTCAGTTGCGCCCTGCTCGCCCCCCCGGCCGCGACGGCCCAGATCGATCGGGTCGCCGACCCCACCTGGACGACGCCGCGAACGTCGGACGGCCAACCGGACCTCCAGGGCTTGTGGGGCAACAAGACCATTACTCCGACGGAACGTCCGGATTCCGCCGGGGGACGCGCCTACCTGACTGATGAAGAGATGGCGGCAGCCAATCGGCGGCGCGTCCAGTCCCTGCGGGACCAGGACGCCGCCCCGGCGCAGCGCACGTCCGCTGGCGGTCAATTGGGCGCCTATGGAAGCTACTGGCTCGATTCGGGAGACACCGTCCTATCGACCGGGCAAACCTCGCTGATCGTCGACCCGCCGGACGGACGGGCCCCGATCAAATCGTGGGCGTCCGACACCAAGGCGTACTATCTCGCGCATGAAGGCGAACACTATCAATACCTGAGCACCCTGGATCGGTGCCTGTCGCGGGGTGTCCCAGGCTCGATGCTCCCGGCCGGCTACAACAACACGCACCGTATCGTACAGACGCCCGACCACATCGTGCTTCAGCACGAGATGATCCACGACCTGCGCATCATCCCGTTGACCGACCAAGCCCACATCGACGACCGGATCGGCCTCTGGATGGGCGACGCGCGGGCGCACTGGGAGGACGAGGTCCTCGTGGTAGAAACGCGGAACTTCCACAACCGGGGCTGGGTCGCGACGAGTGGTGCCGGGCGGCGCCTGAAAGGCATTCTGACGACCGGGGCGATGCACGTGGTCGAAAGATACGAACGGGTGTCAGAGACCACCATCATGTGGACCGTCACCGTCGATGATCCGAATGTCTACACGGGCCCCTGGACGATCTCGATACCGCTCACGGCCGAGCCCGACTACGTGATCTACGAGTACGCGTGCCACGAGGGCAACTACGCCATCCCGAACATCCTCGCGGGCGCGCGGATGGCAGAGACAGTAGCCACGCAGGCCGCAACGCAAGAGTCGCGGTAGGGCCGGGTTGCTCTACTTATGGTCTGCTGTCGGCTCATAGTAGCGTCGGTAGTCTCTGACCTTGCCGTGTCGGGCCAGCCATCCGCCAAACGGCCCCATCCAGCGCAGCAGAAAATCGTTCATGGCCCCGAGATCGGTCAACTCGATGAGGTTGCCATCCATATCCTTCGCGAAGAAGAACGACTGACCACCATTCGGCGACCGCTCAGGCTCGCTGATGATCTCGACCCCTTTGCTGACCAGGTAGTCATGCCATCTGTGGGTGTTCCGCACGTTGAAGCAGATATGGGTCAAGCCGGCGCGGTTCCACGGGACCTCGACCGGCGGCTGGTCTGGTTGAAACTCGAAGATCTCCAGCACCGCGCCGCCCGGGACGCGTATCCACCCGATCTTGCAGGTCGGCTGCTCGGCGTCGACACCGAAGAATGACCGCAACCGCTCCGCCGGAACCTCGGACACACCCACGAGCGGACACCCAAAGACGTCCCAGTAGAACCGCACCGCCCGATTGAAGTTGGCGACGGTGATCCCGGTATGGCTGAACGATCGCACTCGCACAGGGAAGACTCCTTGAAGTCGCGAGACCGCGGCTACGACACGCGTGCTCGCTGACCGCCAGTCTCGGCCGCCACCCGCAACTCCGTCCCCTTGATGTGCTCGGCCACGCGGAGCGCCTGCGCCGCGATAGTCAAGCCAGGGTTGACGGCGGCTGACGATGGGAAGAACGACGCATCGACCACAAACAGGTTCTCGACGTCGTGCGAACGGCAGTACGGGTCGAGTACCGACGCACCTGGGTCGGTGCCGAAACAGGCGGTGCCGCATTGATGGGTCGTATTCCCGGTGTTCGGGGAGTGGACATATTGAAACCGGAGCCCCAACGTGCGCAGCATCTTCCGGACCTCGCCCACCAGGCGGTCATGGGCCACGACGTTGGTGGGGCGATAGTCGAGGTGGATCCGCCCCGCCCCATCGACGATTACCCGATTGTCGGGTCGCGGTAGATCCTCCGTCATCGCCAGCCAGTCGAGGCCCCGCGCCACCCAATAGTCGAAAAACCATCCCGGCACCCACGGCACGACGGTCTGCGCCATCACTCCATGCGTACGACCTTGCGACTGGATCTGCCCCAGAGGATACCCGCCGTCCGGTCCACGCAGGTAGAAGTCATTGATGGCGACCGTCTTCTGGAACACCGTCGGATTGCGGCGAAAGGGATGGTGGCCCGCCATCATCGTCGACAGATGAGCCATGTAGCGACGGCCCAACCACCCCGATGAGTTCGCCAACCCGGCCGGGTGTCGATCCGTGGCCGAGCGCAGCAGCAGCGCGGCAGAGTTCACGGCCCCGCAACAGACCGCTACGAGTGGCGCCTCGACGCGACGGCGCTCTCCGTGGCGGTCGACCTCGACCCCCTCAACCCGGTCGCCGGACGGGGTGGTCACCAGTCGCAGCGCTTGCGCCGATGTCCACAGCGTGACGTTGGCCAGAGCGTCCAACGGCCGGACACAGCAGACGTCGGCGTCACTCTTGGCGTCGAGTTGACAGGGAAACGAATTGCAGGTGTCGCACAGCACGCACCCGCCTGGTTCGCCAACACCACGCAGCCCGAGTGGCAAGTGTGACGGATGCAGCCCTTGCGCGCGAATCTGATCGACGTAGCGTGCCATCGCGTCGGAGTGCGGCACGGGCGCATGCGGGAACACGCCACGCGGCGGGTCGGTTGGGTCCTCTCCAGCCTCGCCGTGCACGTGATACAACCGTTCGGCTCGCTCGTAGTACGGCACCAGCGTCTCGTAGTCGATCGGCCAGGCCGGCGACACGCCGTCGACATGCGTGATCTCACCGAAGTCCTCACGACGAAGGCGATACAAGACGCTCCCCCAGAACTTCGTATTGCCACCGACGCAGTAGTGGGTATACGGGGTGAACGGTTTGCCGGCCCCATCGAACCAGGTCTCATCCGCGCGATAGCGCAGGTCCTTCCAGACCGCCGAGGGGTCCCAGTTCTCCGGTTCACGGGGCACGAAGTCGCCACGTTCAAGCAGCAGAATCTCCGCTCCCGTGTCCGCCAGCGCGTGGGCGAGCGTCCCGCCGCCTGCCCCGCTCCCAATGATGATGATGTCGTACCGCTGCCGAGTCATTTGTTAGTTAGCCGGGGCTGCACCCCCGACCCCACGCGACGGCTCCGCGGGGACCCCGAGTCCCCCACTCCGCCGCCGCGGGGCGCGCCTTGGTGTCCGGTCAGCACGGCGAATCGGCCCGGGGATCGGCCGTGGCATAGATCTGGTCCATGAGCCGTTGGTCGGCGATGGCGGCGTCGATGCTCATCTCCGGGGCTCGTCCGGTGAGAATCGCGCCGACGAAATCCCGATACATCGCCTGATAGCCACGCATGTCGCGAAAACCGGGCAGGATCATCCGCAGCCCACCGACACCGCGCACGAACACGAACGCACCATTCGACTCGAACGTGATGATCCCGTCACGCCCAAACAGTTGCGAGAGCCGCAACCCTCGGAAGAGGGAGGGGACTTCGCGCGAGTAGTACAGCGCGCCGGCAGCATCATTGTCGTATCGAAACGCCACGAGCATGCTCTTGGCGCGCCGGTCCGGCCCTTCGTGCGACGGCAGGGGCCGGAAACCGCGCGCCTCCGTGATCGCCGGCCCGAGGCTGTTGGCAATATGCAGCCAATGGATGCCCTCCTCGAAGAAGGCATCTCCGCCGGCCATCACCTCGTCGTTCCGCCAGTCATCCGCTGGTTTAAGCCGCTTCATGAGCGTGGTGAAGTGGGCGAGCACGAGATCCCCGATGACGCCGTCGCGGAGCAGTCCTCGCAGGCAGACCGCCAGCGGCTTGTAGTGATCGTTCTCGCCCACCAGCAACACGCGGCCCGAATCGGACCGGGCCGCCTGTACTCGCAGGAAGTCGTCGGTCCGCGGGTACGCCGGCTTCTCGACCAGCACATGCTTGCCCGCGGAGAGCGCCCGCAGGGTGAGTTCGAGATGGAAGCGCGGCGGCACCGCAATGACCACGGCATCCACAGCGGGATCGTCGATCGCCGCCCCGTAGCTGTCGTAGCTGCCCACGCCGAGGTAGCGACGACAAAACGCCTCCGCTTTCTCCCGGTCGCGGCTCGCATAGCTGCAGACCACGTCGTCTCGGAGCCGCTTCACATGTCGGCTGTGGACCCCGGTGATGAAGCCGCACCCGAGAAAGGCCAGGTGAACCGGGTGCGAGGTCGGTCGGGATCGCGCTGTCGTCGTCGGTCTCATCCGTGGGCCCGCGTCAGGAATCCAACTCAACCGTCACGGTGCACCCCAGCAACCGCCGGTCGGTTGACCCCGGCTCCACCTCGGCCGGCACGAATCCGCCGTCTGGCGCGATGGAGACCGGGATGAGCGCCGGACCGCCGGCCACGACCGGGATGACCACCTCGCTCGTCTCCCAAGCCGCCAGCATGAGGGTCTGGGTCTGCTCGCCCACGGTCACGACAATCCGATTGTCGGCGCCCCCGTTGCGGATCCGGACACGCATCGTGGCGGCGTCAGCCAGTGAGACAAGTAGCTCGCTGACATGCGCCCCCTGCACCCAGTTGGTCTCGGGCTCGACGAAGGTGTTCAGATCCATGAACAGCACATAGGCTCCGACCCGGTCGCCGATCGGCTTCACCGCCCGGACCCGCCCCACCTCGCCACGCTGGGCTCTCGGCGCCAGGGCGCGCGGCGCCAAGGCCACCGCGGTAACGGTCCGGGCCAGTTCCGCGCTCGTCGCCCCGATCCGAAGCGCTCGGAGGTCCACCGGCAGGTCCACCGGCACGACGGCTGGACTCGTCGCGCGCCCGTGGGCACGAGCCACCACGCCCGCGGTTCGGTCGTAGGACACGAAGACATATCCGTCGACCACCTGACGCTCAGCGAACCAGACCAGCAGGTCATAGCGACCGGCGGGCAGGTCGAATGGCTGCGTCAGCCGGCTGGGGTCGGTGCTCTCGGCATCCACCTGGAATTCCAGGGTGGTCCGCTCAAACAGTTCGGCGTCGCTCAGCCAACGCCCGAATCCGCTCCCGGTCTCGTAGCCGAACGCATCGAGATGCTCATCCGGATAGGCGGCCAGCAGCCGCTGGCGCCCGCCCTGCACGGTGGCCTCGGACACAGTGTCGGACAGCGCGACCGCGGCCAGGACGGTGCCGGACCCACCGAACAGCAGCGCGGCCAGGACGGCACTGACGTAGGGACCTGAACCGACCCGCCTGGCCACCAGCCGCGTCGCGATTGCCGCGAACAGGGCCGCGGCGAGCCAGACCATGGTCATCGGCAACTGCACGAGAATGTCCGGATCAATGAAGCTGGGGAGAGTCGCCGTAAGGGGCACCCCGGCCTGCAACGTCTCCACCAACCGCCCGGTTCCGTCCCGATCGTTGTACATCAGCATGGCACCGGGGCGCACGACCACTGTGACAAACGCCACGACACTGTAGGCGAGCGCGGCGCCGAGCGCGCCCCGAGCCGCGGGGCTGCGCAGTTCGCGGAAAGCGACGGCGATCATGGGGGCCAGGAGCGGCAAGATCGGCACGACGAACCGCGCCGGAACACTGCCTCCTCCCCACCACATGTAGTAGTTCGTTGTGCTGGCCAGAAACGGCCCGATGACCAGCATCACGCCAATGAGATACCCGCGCATCTCCCGACGCCGCGCCATCAGCCAGGCGCCCAGGAGCGATGCGACGAAGATCGGACTGTAGGGCAACAGACCGTACTCCTGGTCGAAGGACAGCCCGAGCAACCCCCGCGGCACATTCAGCCAGTCCAGCTCCGCGCCTTGCGAGTAGCCGTAGGCCACCGTGGGGTTCACGTCGCCGTACATCACGTAGAACGACCCGAGCCACAGCACACCGGACACGCCGATCGGGGCCAGCAACGCCACGACCAGTCGAAACCGCCGCAGTAATTTGAACGCCAGCCACAGTCCCGCCACGAACAACAGCAGCGAGAACTTCATGTGCAGCCAGGGCAGCAGACTCAGCGCCGCGCCCCGGACCATCCAGATCCAGATCCGGTCGGGCGGGTCACGCCAGATCCAGAGCGCGGCCCAGGCCATGAGCAGCGCCGCCGGCATCTCCGGAAACACGAGCCAGCTCTGGAGCCCGAACGGCACCGTCAACGCGACGGCCGCCCACGTGGCCAGCGCGATCGGTGGCGACGCGATGATCGCCGCGAGATCGAACACCGCCAATGCCGCCAGCGCCGCCATCAGGCCCACCAGCGCCAGCGCGCCCCAGTGACCGGCCACGGCGTAGCCCGGGAGCAAGAGCGCCGGCAATCCCGGGGCGTGAATCGAATAGATGACGCCGTCCCGACCGCGCGCCAGATAGTGCATTGGCAGCTCGCTCGGATGGAACCCCCAGAAGTCGAGGTTCTGGTGGTTGTTCTCGATCTGAATATCCTGGTCCACGAGCAGACTGTGGGTCAACACCAGGTAATGGGGCTCGTCGCCGCCAAACCCTTGCGTCTGTTTCACGTACTGTCCGGAGCCCAGGAACACAACCAAACTGACCGCGAAGACGGCTCGCCGCCCCGGCCACGTCGGCGTGGGACGCGGAAGCAGACCCAACTCGATGGCGTTGACCACACAGCCGCCCAGGGCAAGCGCCAGGACCAACCAGCGAATCGGACCGGCGAGCACCAAGAGCAGCGGCAGCTGCGCGGGCAGCCACGGCAGGTAGGGCACCGCCCATAGCCAGAGCAGCAGCAGCGGCGCCAGCAGATACGCGGCGGTTCGTAGTGAACGGCCGCCGCTCCACCACCACCACGCGAACCCACCGGCTAGGCCGATGCCGAGCACAACGGCCAGCGCGAGCAGCCAGGGTGACGCGACCAGCGCCAGTCGTCCGGGAACACCATCTCGCCACGACACGATATGGTGCGAGGCCGGTATCAGCCAGGTCGCCACGCCTACTGCCGGCCCCGCCAATGCCAGGACCGCCAGTGCACGCCTGTCCGAGGAGGCGGAGGTCATGAGGAGTGAACGGGGGCGGCCTAGCTAGACCCGCCCCACCGGCACCGGTTCGGCCTCGCCCAGTGCCTGGTCCGGTGCAGAATTCGTCGATGACAGTGAGGCTGGATCGGAAACGACGTCAGGTCCGTCGAGCAACTCCCGGATGTGATAGGTCGGCTTCCCCTGTGATTCGTGGTAGGTGCGCGCCTGCATCTCCGCCAGCAGCCCCAGCGTCACCAGCTGCAACCCCGTAAACAGCAGCAAGATGCCGAACAGGAGCATGGGGCGGTTGCCGATCGACTGGCCCTCAAAGAGCCGCACATACGCCAGCCACCCCGTGACCAGCACACCGGCACTGCCCATCACCAGCCCAATCAACCCGAAAATCTGGAGGGGTCGTGTCGAGTAGCTCAGCAGAAACTTCACGGTGGCGAGATCGAGGATCACGCGGACCGTGCGCGAAATACCGTACTTCGAGGCGCCGTGCTGGCGCGCACGATGGTTCACAACCACCTCAGCCGTCCGCACGCCCTGTTCGCTGGCGATGGCCGGTATGAAGCGATGCATCTCACCGTAGAGCCGTAACGATTTGACCACCTCGGCCCGAAAGATCTTCAACGAACACCCGTAGTCGTGCAGTCGCACACCGGTCGCGCGTGAGATCAGAGCATTGGCGAGCACCGATGGCAGCCGCCGAGACAGCCACGAGTCTTTCCGGTCCTTTCGCCAGCCACACACGATGTCGTAGCCCTCTTCGAGCTTCTTAACCATGCGCGGAATGTCACGCAGGTCGTTCTGGAGGTCGCCATCGGCGGTGACGATGAGCCGTCCCCTCGCGTGGGCGAACCCGGCGCTGAACGCGGCCGTCTGGCCGAAGTTCCTCCGCAAACGTATGACCCGAAGCCGAGGATCGGCCGCGTGGAGGCGGGACAGACGAGCGAAGGTGTCGTCGGTGCTGCCGTCATCTACCAAGACCACTTCAAACGACCGCCCCCACGCCTCAAGCGTCTCGGTCAGCTCGCGACACAGGGCCTCCACGTTGAGGGCCTCATCGAGGACCGGAATGACGACCGAGAGCTCTGGACCCATGAGCTAGTGTCCCGTCTCAGAAGTTCGATACATACGTCGCCGGCGGGGCATCCCGCCTGAATCCGTTGCTCGTCGGTCACAAATCACAAATTTGCTCCCTCCTCACGCCTTTTCAACCGCGCGCCGTGCCACCAACGTATGTATCGAACTTCTGAGACGAGACACTAGTTGTGGATGAAGCGGCCAGATTTTTTTGGGGCTTGACTTCATAGAAATTATAGGGTCTGCGACGAACCAACGTCAATACAACTCGTTGTACCGACGCAGGTTACACGTGTGGTGCGAGACGACGGGACCGCGCTTGCCCAAGCGTCCCTGCCGCCAATCGTAGGCAGCGCGGCCAGCTCCCTGTACTGCTTCCAACGAGCATGCAGTGCGTCACCTCCTCGCGCGTCGTCCACGGCACCTTCCATGCCACGAGTTCCTAGCAGCCCGTGGTGCAAGTCCCGCTGCATTCGACGGCCGCTGAATCCGGCCGACCTGCGTTGTTCATCGGTCGAATACTGCCGGTATTCTCCCTCTTCTCGCTTTGTTCGCCAGGTCCAGCGCCCGCCTCGGTGCGACGCGGGACTTCCACCACGGGCTGCTAGGCGTGGCCTCGGCCTCGTAGGAGCACGTACGCGATCACCGCCACCGCGCAGACGGCCGCGATCCGGACCCATAGCCACGGTCTGTCCGCCTGGAGGAAATCGATGGCCTGGTCGCCGTAGCGCACGGCCAGAGCTCCTTCCCCAAAATAGCGGATCCCGCGGCCCAGCGTCACGGCGCCGCAAAACGTCACGGTCGGAACCTTGGCCACTCCAGACAGCAGCACGAAGACCTTGAACGGCGCCGGCGGCGGCAGAATCGCAGGAATCACCACCGCCAGCACGCCGAATCGCTTGAACCACCCCATGGCCTGAGTGACACGCGCGCCACCGAACCGTCTCCGCAGTAGCGCCTCTCCCCCACGCCGGCCAATCAGGTAGAGGACCAGACACCCACAGACCGAGCCCAGAGTGGCCATGGCCGCGTAGTACGGCATCAGAGTCTCGTCCCGCGCCACCAACATCACGACGAGCACGTCATTGATTTCCGGCAGCGAGATGAACGACGAATCGAGGAAGGCCACCAGGAACAGACCCGGACCACCCAGCGAGGCGGCAAATGTCTCGACCCAACTGACCAACCGACTCATCTGAATCCTGTGAAGACCTGGAGAATCGCGCGGCCGGAGGAACCGGCCGAACCGAGTGACAGCATAGCGAGTTCCGGGCGTGGCATCCCGGCCGGCGGCGCTGCATCCTCGGTCACAGACCGCCGTTCAGTTCCCGGGTCTAAAGGACGCGCGGCTACGAGAAGACCGGCAACCAGCAACTCCGGCGCGCACATGCGCGCCCCGCGACCACGAAGTGGGGCACTCGGAGTCCCCGCGTAGTGGCCACGAGGGGTTCGGGGCCCCGTCTGAGTCTAAAACCGCACGCCAACGGTGAACACCGACGTCAAACCGCTCAGGTCGATCCGTTCGTCCAGGAAGCCCTGGTCGATTCCGACGACGCCCTTTGCGTCCTGGTATCGCGCCTCGAAACCAACTCGGTAGCGGTCACCGACATCGACCCGCACGCCCGCCAGATACACCGCGCCGACGTCAGTCTTCGTGGCCACGAATCGGTCTCGAAAAATCTCCAACGTGCCACGGTCCACGAAATCGCCCACCTCGCTGTAACGCCAGTTGAACGCGCCAACCCCCGCACCGGCGTAGGGTTGAATCGGAGACCTCAGGCTAAAAGGAAAGAACCGGCCGACCACCGTCACCGGCGTCACCCGTAACTTGAAGTCCTGGAGGATGTCCGACCCATCGTCATGGACAAACTCACGGTCATAGCTCAGCACCGTCTGCTGATAGAAGCCAACCCCGACTCCTGCCTCCACGTAATCTCCGATCTCGACAAGCCATTCGGCCCCGACGCTCGCATTGTTGAATTGGCTCAGATCGAATCCGAAGACCGTGCGGTTCGTGGCTATGACGTCGTCGAAGATCCGGGTGTCCTCTCCCTTGACGGCGAAGTAACCCAGGTTGAGACCGAAGGACTGCGTTTGGGCGTGGGCAACGTTGCTCCCCGTAGCCGTGAAGGCCGCGGACATCATCACTACCTGAATGAATCGTCCTGTCGTCGACATCGCTCTCCTCCTGCCGGTCGGCCCGAGCGCGGGCACCACAACGGAGAAGAAGCAGGAATGATGCCAGCCGCGACGACACGTGAAAACAGGCGGTATTTGGCCGATCGCGACCGAACTCAGCCACTGGCGGTGTCCCAGCCAGAGATCAATCCGTCCGATTTGGAGCACGCCCTTCGCGGGATGCAATGATGCCCAGCATCTCGTCGTGGAGCGAGCCGTTCGACGCGACGATCTGCCCGCACCGTGTATCGAACGGTGTCCCGTCGAATCGCGTCACCCGTCCGCCGGCCTCTTCGACGAGCAGACTGGCCGCGGACAGGTCCCACGGGTGAAGGCGCTGCTCCCAGAACCCGTCTAGCCGACCGGCGGCGACGTAGCACAAGTCGAGCGCGGCGGACCCCAGTCGCCGAACGGCCTGAGCCTGGGCGATGAACGCACCGAAGAGCCCAACGACCTCATCGACCGTCTCATGGACATCATACGGAAAGCCGGTGCACAGCATGGCATCGAGCAACGTGCCGGCATCGGTGACCCGTAGCGGTGTGCCATTCAGCCACGCGCCGACACCGCGCTCGGCCGTGAACAACTCGTGCCTGGTCGGATCGTAGACCGCGGCGACCTCGGGGCGTCCATCCACTTCGAGCGCGAGACTCGCGCAGAACAGGGGCAGTCCGTGCGCGTAGTTCACCGTGCCATCGACCGGATCGAACACCCACCAATGGTGGAGCTGCTCCCGCTCCGGCTCGTTCTCGAGTTCTTCGGCCAGTACGGCGTGGTCGGGGAAGCGCGCAGCGATCGTCTCGCGCGCCATCCGTTCGACCTCGACATCCACTTGGGTCACCAGGTCGATCGCGCCCTTCTTGTCAATCTGGAGATCACCCCCGAGGGAACGGGTCTGGATCGCGCCCGCACGGAGCACGATGTCGATGGCGGTGGCCAGCCAGGCGGGTGGGTGGGACATGGGCGACGGTGGCGACGGAGCGATCAGGAATCGGCGGGGGTGACCCTCTTGACCATGACGACCTCCATGCCGCCATCGGGTCCTCGTTGCAATCGAAGGTCGTCCATGAAATTTCGCATGAAGAAAATGCCCCGACCATTCGACTTGAGCAGATTCTCCGGGGCCAGTGGGTCCGCCACTTCGATCGGATCGAATCCTTCACCCTGGTCGACCACTCGGATTTGAAGCTGCGTGGGCTCTATCGCAGGAGTCAACGTGAACTCCACGGTGACAAGCTTCTCTTCGACCTCACGGTTTCCATGCTTGATGGCATTGATGACCGACTCGCGCACGGCCACGCTCACCCAGTGGAGCGAGTCCTCCTCGAGACCAACGAGCTGGCCGGTTTCTTCGCAGACGACCTGGACAAAATCCAGCATGTCGAAGTGACTGCGAAATTCGAGCCGGACGACGCTGTGAGTGTCCATGCGGTTGGTGGCGTTTCATCCGGTCCCCGTTCCACCACAAAGAACGGGGCCGTTGTGAGGCCATGACCGGCCAGCGCCACGGCGCCCGTAAGATACCCCCCGCACCAAGGTCGGTGCAAGCACCGCGACCTCCAGAAGTGACGAATTCATCTCCGCGAGGGCCCGTGAGCCATAATGCAGGGATGCCGTCGGTCGTGGTTCATCCGGCCTCGCGCGTGCGCGGGCGCCTCACTATTCCGGGCGACAAGTCCATATCGCATCGCTACGCGCTCCTGGCCGCGCTGGCCGAGGGGACGACGACGATCAGCCGATACGCGCCCGGGGCCGACTGTGCATCAACGCTGTCGTGCCTCGCGGCGCTGGGGGCCACGATCGACGAGCCTGGGGCTGCGAGCGCCCACCCGGACCAGCGTGTGGTCGCCATCCAGGGACTCGGCCTCGGTGGCCTGCGGCCCTCGGCCGACTCGCTCGACGCCGGCAACTCTGGAACGACGCTGCGGCTCTTGGCCGGCGTACTCGCAGGCCACCCCTTCGAGACCGTCATCACGGGCGATGCGTCTCTGCGCGGACGACCGATGCGACGCATCATCGATCCATTGTCGCGCATGGGCGCCCATCTGCGTGGAAACGAGGACCGACCGCCCATCGCCATTCGAGGCACCGCGCTCCACGGCATCCACTACACCCCGCCGGTCGCCAGCGCCCAGGTCAAGAGCGCCGTGCTGCTCGCCGGGCTGCATGCGTCAGGGGACACGGTCGTCACCGAACGACAGGCCACACGAGACCATACGGAGCGCGCGCTGCCAGCGTTCGGCGTCAGCCTGACTCGGGCGAACGGCGCCATCAGTCTCCGCGGCGGTCAGCGACTGCGCGCGACCGAAGTCCAGGTGCCTGGCGACGCGTCGTCAGCCGCCTGCTGGGCGGTCGCGGCGGCGGCGCTGCCCGGGTCGGACGTCACGCTCGACGATGTCGGACTCAACCCAACGCGCATCGGATTCCTATCGTTGCTCGAGCGAGCCGGGGCCCGAATCGACATCTCGAGCGGCGTCCCGGTTGGCGACGAGCCCATCGGCTCCCTGCGAATCCGACATGGCCATCTGACGGCGCTCGAGATCGGGCCGGCCGACGTGCCCGGCGCCATCGACGAACTGCCGGTGCTCGCGGCGCTCGCGACCCACGGCGGCGGCCTCCGCGTCACGGGTGCCGGCGAACTCCGTCACAAGGAGAGCGACCGCATCGCGGCCTTGGCCGCGGGGCTCCGTGGACTTGGCGGCCATGTGGAGGAGCAGGCCGATGGCTTCCTGGTGCTGGGTGACCGCCAACTCACCGGAGGGACCGCCGACGCCGCTGGCGACCACCGTCTGGCCATGGCGTTCGCTCTCGCCGCGATCGGAGCCCAGGAGCCCAGCGAGATCCATCACGCCGACATCGTCGATGTATCCTACCCAGGATTTTTCGATATCTTGGCCGAGATCAGCGAACCGTGAAGAAGCGAGTCGGCTGAGTTCTTGCGCCCGCCGACCCGCCATACCGACCACGTGAAGCATCATGCGGACCGACAAGATCTACCTTGTGGGATTCATGGGCGCGGGAAAGACGACCCTGGCGAAAGCCCTCGGCGCCCGGCTGCAGTGGCGCGTCGAAGACCTCGACGCCGTCATCGAGCGGCGAGAAGAGATGAGCGTCGCCGACCTCTTCGCGACATCCGGAGAATCGCGGTTCCGGTCAGCCGAGCAAGCAGCGTTGCGGGCCCTGCTGCCGATGCGCCAGGTAGTCGTGGCCACCGGTGGCGGCGCGTTCGCGTCGGCCCAGAGTCGCGTGTTGATCAATAGAGACGGCGTCTCGTTCTGGCTTGATGTATCCTTGCAGCTTGTCGGCGCTCGTCTGTCATCGGAGGACGGACGGCGACCGCTCGCCGCCGACCCGGCCACGATGGAGCGGCTGTTTCGCGCTCGACAGTCTGCCTACCGGCAGGCCCACGTGCGGCTCGATGCCGAGCACGCCACGACCGATGAGTTGGTCGAGCGGATCGTGGACCGGTTCGAGCGTCGGCCGGCATCTTAGCGGTCGTGCGAGGCGCGGGTTCCGTCGCGTGCACGGACTGTCACCACGGGTGGGTGACCCGCTGGGTCTCCGCATCTGAATCACTGAACCACTGCCACCCGGATAGACGACTTCGAGGCCCCCTATTGCCATGCGCTTTCTGATCCTCAGTGACATCCACAGCAACATCGACGCCCTGGACGCAGTGTTGGCCCGCACCCCACCCGAGTCCTACGACAAGCTGATCGTACTGGGTGATCTCGTCGGCTACGGCGGCACGCCCAACGAGGTCATAGACCGGATCTTCGAGTTGAAGCCTGACTTCTTGATTCGCGGCAATCACGACAAGGTCGCGAGTGGAGTGGAGAGCGCGGACAAGTTCAACCGGATCGCGGGAGAGGCGGCGCGCTGGACGCAGAGCGCCCTCACGCCCGTGAATCGGGAACGGTTAGCGGCGTTACCGGCCGGACCCGCGACTGTCGACCGCGAGGTAGAGGCCTGTCACGGTACCCCGTTCGACGAAGACACGTATGTCTTCGACGCGGACGATGCGACCAAGGCGCTCGCGGCCGCCCATCGGCCGATCTGCTTCTTTGGCCATACACATGTCCCCGTGGCGTACGCCCTGAAGGGGAGCGACCTGTCGGTCACTCACCTCACACCTGGTGGTGACGATACGAAGATCGTCAACATCTTGAAGAAGAGTCGCTATCTCATCAATCCGGGCTCAATCGGACAACCGCGTGACACCGACGCACGAGCGTCCTACGCCACTTACGACTCGAAGAAACACCAGGTCCAGATCAAGCGCGTGCCATATCGCATCGATCTGGCGCAGCTGCGGATCACTGAGGCCGGTCTGCCTGAGAGCCTCGCCTTCCGCCTAGGCCTGGGCCGCTAGGTTTCCTGGAGCGTCATCCGTCTGGACTGCGTTGCTCGTCGGTCACAACCCGCCTGGTTGCTCCCTCCTCACGCCTTGCCAGACGAACGACGCTCCAGGAAACCACCCTTCTCGCATCACGCCAAGGCGCGGACCGAGATGCCCGATCCCGCCGCCCGGCCGCTCCGGCGCGCCTGACCACCACTCTGAGCGCACCAGGGCACCGTGTCCTGTCCCCGACCTGCGTGATCCCAGGATCTGTATTGCGAAGGACCTCAGCAAGACGCTACAATCACCGGGTACGCCATCGTACATCCCTCTGGTCGACGTGACGCAAGGAGACACAACACATGGGTTCCAAGAACCTGCATCGTGTCCATTCGGCCGCCGCGCTTATCTTCGGCGTGAGCGCCTTCCTGGCCGCCCCCAGCCCGCTCTCTGCTCAGACGACCGATGAGCCGGTGACGTTCGCCAAGCATGTTGCGCCGATCCTGCAGCGCTCCTGTCAAAGTTGCCATCGCACCGGCTCGATCGCGCCGATGTCGCTGCTCACGTACGAAGAAGTTCGCCCGTGGGCTCGCTCCATCAAGCAACGGGTCGCGGCCCGCGAGATGCCCCCATGGTTTGTGGACCGGCATGTCGGCGTCCAGGGGTTCAAGGCGGACAAATCGCTGTCAGACGCTGAGATCGAGTTGGTCTCGACCTGGGTGGATACCGGCGCCCCGCTGGGCAACCCGTCCGATCTCCCGGCGCCGATCGTGTTCGACGACATGACCAAATGGCACATCGGCGAGCCCGACTGGGTCATTCCCATTCCGGAACCCTTCGTCGTCGAAGCCGAAGCGGCCGACTGGTGGGGCAACCTGACCAGCGATTCGGGACTGACGGAAGACCGCTGGGTCAAGGCGGTGGAGACCAAACCAACCGAGGAGAGCTTCTCGGTGGTCCATCACGCCGTCACGACCGCCATCGACCCGGACGGTGAGGCCGCGTTCCTGAATGAGTACGCGTTGGGCAAGAACGGCGACATCTACCCGGACGGCACCGGGCGTCTGCTCAAGGCGAACTCCCAGATCAGATTCAACATGCACTACCACGCGGTCGGTCGTCAGATCACCGACCGCACCAGCGTGGGGATCACGTTCTATCCGAAGGGCGTCGAGCCAGAGCGGCCTATTCATGCGCTACACATCGGCGACAACGAGGATCTCGACATCCCCGCCGGGGAGTCGAACGTGCGCCACGACGGGTACTACCACTTGAACGACAACATCAACTTGACGGTGTTCCAGCCGCATCTCCACAACCTGGGCACCCGACAGTGCATCGAGGCGATTCTGCCAGACAACAGCGTGCAGTCGATCAGCTGCGCGAACTGGGACTTCGGGTGGCACATCGCCTACAACTATGAAGACGATGTCGCCCCGTTGCTGCCGAAGGGCACCACGCTCCACGTCATCAGCTGGCACGACAACTCGGAGTCGAATCGCTGGAACGACGACGCGCGCAACTGGGCTGGGTTCGGACAGCGTTCGAGCGACGACATGAGCTTTGCCTGGCTGAGTTGGTACACCTTGGACGACGACGAGTACGATATCGCCGTCGCGACGCGGCAGGCCGCAACCGACAACGACGAGTAGGAATCATGAGTCGGATGATGACGCGGTCGAGACTGGCGTGGGTGGTGTCGCTGCTGGTGGTCGGGCTGGGCGCCCACCCGAGCGAGGCGCAGACGAAGTTCAACAGCGGGCAGAACGTCCAGCCGGTGTTCGAGGGTTGGGAGAAGAACCCTGATGGGTCGTTCAACCTCTTGTTCGGCTACCTGAATCGCAACTACCAGGAACGCCCACACGTGCCGGTCGGGTCAGTCAACCACTTCTCACCCGGCGAGGCGGACCGAGGCCAGCCATCGCATTTCTATACTCGGCGACAGAACTACGTCTTCAAGGTGCGAGTCCCCGCGGACTTCGGCGAGGCGGATCTGGTGTGGACGGTGACACACGCCGGACGCACTGACACGGCGACGGGTTCACTGTGGCCGGTGTGGGAAGTCGACGAAGCGGTCATCAAGGCCAACCGCGGGATGGGCATCAGCGGGTCCTACGTGGACAACCACGGGCCGAGCATTGGGGTCGACGGCCCTCACACGCACACGGTCGCCGCTGGCGAGAGCCTGACCTTGGTCGTGGTGGCGGGCGACGACGGCATCCCCGGGCCCAATCCAGAGGCGGCCGCGCGACGAGGCGACCGCCGCGGCCGCCCTGGTCCTGACCAACAGAACGTGTTGAATCCGCGAGCAGCGGTCGCCACCGGCCTCGCCGTCACCTGGCTCCAGCATCGGGGCCCTGGCGCCGTGTCGTTCGCCCCCATCATGCCGCCAGTGGAAAACGGACGAGCGACCACGACGGCCAGCTTCAGTGTGCCGGGGACCTACGTCCTGCGAGCCGTTGCCGATGACACGGTGCTGACCGCCACGGTCGACGTCATCGTTGTCGTCGAACCGGCTGAATAACCGAGCTTTCCGTAGTACTACCGGGCACTAGGTGTCGGTCGGAAGGGAACCGGAATCGGCGGCCTTTTTTCTGGCGGCGCGTTCTTCTCGACGGCGCAACTCCGCCGCGTAGGCATCCGCGGCCGCGCGCGACCCGAGAATCCAGCCGGCGACCAGCCCGAAGAGCAAGATGGCTGGAACGTAGACGAAATGTCCGGCTGGCATGAGAGAATCGTAGAAGCGTCGTCCCGGTGGTCGTCAGGCTCCGTCGGTCTCCCCGACTCGTCGCAACGCCTCGGCGAGTTCCTTCTCGACGCTGCCAAGACGGCGCCAGATGGTCCAGAGATAGCCGATGGCCAGCACCCACACCACGATGTAAGCCGCCGCCAACAACGGCGCCGCAGGCAGCTGTTCCTCGGGTGGCACATCGTCCATCGGCACAAATCCGTCCGGGACCGACTGCTCCGCTGGCTGCGCGGCACCGACGGTCTGGCCGGCCAGCCCGCCCAGACCCGCGATGAGAAGCAGCACCAGCGCCGCGCGGCGCCAGCGGCGTGCCTCCTCGGTCATGTCACCCAGATGCACTACTCATCCTCCAATGCGAGATACAACCGATCCAGCGTCGCACGCTGCTCTTCCAGCCGTACTCGGGCCGTGAGCAAGGCTAGGCAGAGCACGATGAAACCGGCAAACGACCACCAAAGCGGGATACCGAAATCAACTGGCAACGTAGGCACGACCGATGTTGGCGGATGAATCGTGCGCCAGATGTTGGTCGAGATATACAGAAACGGCAAGTTCGCCATCGCGAACATGCCAAGACCCGCGGCCAGCCGGTCCGATCCAGGCCCACCGTAGCTTCGCAACAGCAGATAGGCGACCAGAATCAATTCGAGGATGAGGGCGATCGTGGTCCTCGCGTCCCAGTTCCACCACACGCCCCACGACTTCACGGCCCAGATTGGCCCCGTGATCAGCCCCATCAGCCCGAAGACGAGGGCCGCCTCGGCCGCTGACACCGCCAGACGATCGGCGGCGGGCTTCCGTCGGAACAGGAACTGCGCGCTCGAGATGCCAAGGACACAGATGCTCAGGTACATCGCCATCCAGGCCGAGAAGTGGAAATAGAAAATCTTCTGGATGAGGCCCATCTCCTGTTCGAGCGGGGCGCGGACGATGAGGATCGGCGCCACCACAAAGAAGACCAGCGACAGACCAATCAACCACGGAAACAAACGCCTGTTCATAGAGATTCCTTGAGGTCAGGCCCGACCCCAACCGGCCATCATTCTGTCATGACGGGCTCGAATGTCCATAACGCCAAGGTCACGAAAACGATGTCAAAAAAAAACAGCAAGCTCACCCAAACCCGCGCCAGAACCAGGTCGGGATCCGGCTGTACCAGCGCGAACGTACCGCTCACGCCCATGATGAGCACCGGTATCGTGACCGGATAGAGCAACACCGGCAACAACACGGCACGACTGCGAGTCCGGAGCAGCATGGCGGAAAACAGCGTCCCCACGCTGGCGAACCCGATGGTGCCCAAACTCAACAGCGTGAGCAGCCACCAGCCATGCCGAAAGAGCGGGGCTTGAAACAGGAACGCGATCATCACGACCACCAGAGCCTCGACCACGGCCAGCAACAGCAAGACGCCAACCAGCTTGCCGACATAGATGGCCGGGCGATCCACCGGCGCCATCAAGAGCCCGCGAAGCGCGTCATGATGACGTTCCCGTTCGAATGCGCGCCCCAGAGCGAGCGTCCCAGAGAAGGCGATCGTGATCCACAGGACACCCGAGGCCGAGCCTTCGATCGCTGCCCCACCACGGACGAAGCCGAACGAGAACACCAGGACGCAGGACACGGCAAAGAACAACGTCGTGAGCAACATCTCCTTGTTCCGGGACTCGACCCGGAGGTCCTTGCGGACCACCAGCCACGCCACCTGGAGAAATCGGCTCATGCCGGAGACTCCCCCGGCCCGGACCCCGACGGGCCGAATGGCCCCGGCCGCCGACCCCGCGGCGCTTCCGCCAGCGCGGCCCGGTATCGCTCTCGTAGGGAGCCCGTGGACCCGAGTTCGCTGAGCCGGCCCATCCGCAGCACAACGGCGCGATCCAGCAACTGGCTGACAACGTCCAGGTCGTGGGTGGCCAAGACAACGATACGGCGCGCAGTCCGCAACTGCTGTAACCGAGTGACGAGGGCCCCGCATGACGCTTCATCAAGGCCCGTGAATGGCTCGTCGAAGAGCACGAGCCGCGGCGCGTGGAGCAGCGTGCGCTCGAGCGCCAGCCGTTGTCGCATGCCACGAGAGAAGCCCTCGACGAGGTCGTCGGCCCGTTCGGACAGACTGGCCTTGGCTAGCGCCTCATGGGCCCGCTCGGCGGGGCGATCCAGCCCATAGAGCCCGGCAAAGAACTCCAGATTCTCACGCGCGGTGAGCTCGGGATACAGCTGCAAATCGTGAGAGAGGAATCCGACCTGGGCGCGCAACGGGGCACCACCCGCCGACGCCGTGAAATCACCGTAGCGCACGTCCCCGTGGGAAGGCTCCGCCAGGGTCGAGAGCACAGCGAGCAGCGTCGACTTCCCGGCGCCGTTCGGCCCCAGCAACCCGATGATCTCTCCCGCCGACAGAACAAGGTTCACACGACACAGCGCTCGCCGGCGACCGTAGTGCCGAGATACGCCGGAGAGCGTGACTTGCCTAAAATCAGTGGTCTGGAGGGCAGGCACGGCAGAAGTCGGTTAGGTCATCACCGCCGGCGTGGACGGGGCAGAAATCGCGGTATCAGGCGAGAGCCCTTCATCAAGGTCACGCAGCACGGACTGCAACTGCTCGGTCAACTCGGCCCGGCGCGTGCCGTACCGCGTCTTCCCGATTTTGCCAAGACGCTGCTGCCGTTCCACCTTCACCAATTCTGTGAACAAGTGCTCCCGACGACCCTGCAGCGTGTCGCCCCCCCGGAGTACCGGGTCGTGCCCGCCGCTGCCCTTCGACGTCCAGACGCTCACCGCAACAATGAGTCCAGCCAGCGACAAGGCGATGATCCGTGGCCACGCGTTGTGGTGGGGCAATCCGGTCACCTCCAATGTCACCAGGCGACCCGCCGGCACGCTGCCGCCGGCACCCCACAGCATCGGAGCACCGCCGGTCTCATCCGCCCCCATCTCCCCGCGTCGGTCAATCAGGGTCGACGCCACATCGATCGTGCCCCACTTTTCCGTGAACACGAGCAATTGCGCGAAATCGGCCGGGAATGACTGTGAGAACGTCAGCGTGCCGCCGGAGTAGGGCAGAATATAGGCTACGAGCACCGGGGTCACGCCTGGGGCAAATCCGCCGGACACCCAGACCCGCGGGCCGTCAATGAGAGTTCGCGGGTTCGACCCCGGCAGAATGGTCGCGCCCTGCGCGCCCGCGGGCAGGAAGAATTCAAACGGCGTGTCGGGCTCAACCGGCGAGTCCTCGACGTTGAGCACGTCCAGCAAGTAGTAGACCTCGACGTTTTCCTCTCCCAGCTCGATCATAATTCGTGAGTCCTGCCCGAACGCGACCCGTCCCGGCCGAGCCGGCACAGGTGGTAGTGCGTCGGCGGCGGTATCCCCGGCGTCTCCACCGCCCGCGGCGCCAACCAGCAACACCGCCACCCCGCCCAGGCCGGGGGCGGCGAACGGTTGCGACACCAGCCGCGTGCCATCGAGTGTCGTCGCCACGCTCACCTGTACGCCAGGGCTCGGACTCGTGAACGTGGCCCGGCCCTCTCCATCGGTCATGGTCGTGGACACGTCATCGCCGGCCCGAAGCTCGACCGCGTGCCCCGTCACGTTGTTGGCAAACGAACCGCGGATGACCCGCACCGTAATCGCTTCGTCCGCCAGGTTGGGGTCAGGCCGTGGGATGCCGGACATCTGGATCGGATTCGGCTGGGCGGAGAGGGTGGCGGCCAGACCGCACAAAGCCATGCTCAGGATCACACGCGCGAGCGAGGCGTATCTCACAGCGGCTTCCCACACCCTTTGCAAAAGCGAGCGTCACGGTCATTCGACGTCTCGCAGCTTGCACAGACGAGGTCCCCAGATGACACCGCCGCGTCCGGGTCCTCCCCAGCGGCTTCCAGGCGGTCCCGTAGTTCCTGCTCGATGAGGAACAGAAAATCCACCTCCTGGACATCCAACTGCTTCATCAGGCTGATCGCACGGGCGCGAAGCCGCCCCCCCATCTCGTCGAAATCGTGACTAGACACCTTCCCCATCGCGCAGTCGAATTCGAGTTCCTTGAGCGAGCGCAACACGAGCGTCTTCTCCCGCTCAACCGCGGCCCGCGTGCGCGAACCGGCCATCGCCGTCGCTTCCACGAAGTCCCGTTGGGTCAGCGGCTTGATGGTTCGGTAGGTCATCAGTCCGACGAATCCGCCGGCGCCAATGGCCAGTGTCAGCAGCACCGCCACGACCGGATCAGACGGTCGCGCCACCAGGATGACCACGGTCGACGCCGCCAAGGCCGCGAGAACGAACAGATGCCAGGGGCGAAACGAAGAGACAGTGGCGGGGGTCATGAGTACGGTCAAGCACCGCGGGCGGCTACCCGGCTCGCAAGGCGCGAGAAGCGCGAAGACAGGTCGTACTCGGGCGGCGAGCACCGCGATGAGGCAGGCTGCGTCGGCGGCCGAATGCGGCCGACAACTCGCTAGTCGAGGTTCCGGAGTTCATCATCCAAACGCGCCTGAAATTCGGCGTCGGCCTGCGCGTTCCCAGTCGTGAGCTGCGGCTCTCGCCCATGACGTGTCCAGCGAACGAGCGCTCCGCCCAGCGCCACCGCGGCCGTGGCGGCGAGCAAATAGGGAAACAACCACGCCAGGCGGTTGAACCCCTCGTCGAGCGGCATGGCGAGCGCTTCCTGGCTTCCATGCTTGTCAACGTAGAACCGCAGCACCTCGTCACGGGTCAGGCCCTCAGCCACCAGTCCCTTGAGCTCCTCGCGGGTAGCCGCCGCTTCGGCACACACGCATTCCGCGAGAATCTTCTTGCCACAGCCAGGGCTGCCGCACATACACACGAGCGACCGACGTAGATCGATCTCAAGCGGGCTGGCCGCTATGTTCACCTCCTGCTGCGCGCCCTGGAGTCCGAGCGGCTGGGCCGCGGCGGCAGTGGGACTCGACAGCGTCAGGGCGGCTGCGAGCAGCGCCGTCGACGCTGTCGCGGTTCCGGCTGGCACCGTCGCCGCGGCGTACGCGAACGCACTCTCAGGCAGCAGCGCCAGACCCGTGCCCAGCGCCAACACCGCGAAGCCGAACCAGATCCAGTTCACCAGCGGATTGACCGTGATCTGAAAGCTCCCAGCCTGATCGCCAACCTCATACCCTGCCAGCACGATATACAGGTCCTCGGACACCGTGTGCCGGATCCCCACTTCCGTCGTCGGCTCACTCTCGTGCTTGAAGAAATACCATCGCGCCGGCGTCAGTCCACCGACGTTGACGCCATCCTCGAACACGGTCATGTGAGCCGTGATCATCTGCTTCTGAGCATCGGTGTTGGTGCTGAGTCGATCGTACTGAATGCTGTAGTGGCCGATCTCGTGTGTATCGCCTGGCCGCAGCAGCACCTGCGAGTCGAGCTGGTAGCCGGACCCGGCGAACCCCAGAAACATCAACACGATACCCACATGCACGATCATCCCGCCGTACCGTCGACGCGACCGCGAGACCAGCCCCACGAGGGCGGTGAACAGATCCGTGTCGGTCGCTGTCCGCCGTACCACCGCGCCACGAATGAACTCCTGTCCGATCGTGCCCACCACGAACCCACACAGCGCGAAACAGACACCCGACACCCAGACTCGAAACCCCAACGCATAGAGCCCAGCCCCGGTGGCGAGCGCCAACGACACCGGCCAGGTGAACTGATACACCAGATTCGAGCTGCTCGACCGGCGCCACGCCAAGAGGGGACCGATGCCGGTCAGCGTCAAGAGGATGAGGCCGATCGGCATCATCCACTTCGTGAAGAACGGCGGCCCCACCGTGAGCCGCGCCCCGGTCACCGCTTCGCTCAACGTGGGGAACATCGTCGCGAAGAGCACGAAGACAGCCGAGAACAGCAACACCCAGTTGTTGACCAGGAAGGCGGCCTCACGCGAGACCCATGATTCCAGCTCATTACGCGCCCGCAACAGCGGCAGCCGGTAGATCACGAGACCGAAGCTGAAGACGAGCAGCATCACCATGAACACGGTGAACATGACGGCCAGCGCCGTGTCCTGCCCGAACGCGTGAACCGACTGCACGATGCCGGACCGGGTCATGAACGTGCCGAAGATCGTGAGAAAGAACGTGAGGATCACCAGCGTCATATTCCAGACACGGAGCATGCTGCGTCGTTCCTGGACCATCACGGAGTGGAGAAAGGCGGTGGCGGTGAACCAGGGCAGCAGCGCGGCGTTCTCGACCGGGTCCCAGCCCCAGTAGCCTCCCCAACCCAGTTCCTCGTAGGCCCAGATCATCCCCAGGGTGAGCCCAAGCGACAGAAACAGCCAGGCCATCATCGTCCACCGGCGCACCGCGCGCAGCCACGAGTCGTCCACGTGGCCGGTGATCAGCGCCGCCATGGCGAACGCGAATGGCACCGTCATCCCCACGAAGCCGATATAGAGCGACGGCGGATGAATCGCCATGTAGAAGTTCTGAAGCAACGGATTGAGGCCCCGCCCGTCGATCGGCGTTTGCGTCAGGTAAGTCGCGAACGGGTTCTTGTGCACGATCATGACGAACAGAAAGAACATCTGCACGACGGAGATGACCGCGACCACGTACGGAATCAACTCACGGTGCCGTTCTCGGTTCGTATAGACGGCGCAGGTGCCAAAAATCGACAGCAGCGTCACCCAGAACATGATCGAGCCGTCCAGGCCGCCCCAGTACGCGGTGATCTTATAGAACAGCGGCTGAGCCGAGTCCGAGACCATGTCGACGTATCGGATCGAATAGTCGCCAGTAATGAAGGCGTGGGTGATGACGGCCGTCGCCAGTAACATCAACGCCATCACGAGGTAGAACGCCCCAATGCCGCTCTCGACCAGCCGAGGCGCACGACGGCGAGCCCCGGCTACGCAGACCGCGGCCGCGTAGCTACAGACGACAAAGGCCGCCAACAGTGTGAAATAGCCCAGAGATGCCATCGTGTTCGACCTCGATTTGTCCTGGCCCTACGGGCAGGGTCGGCTCGCGACCACCGCAACCCAGTGCGACGTGGTGAAGCTACTCGCTAGTTTGACGCCGCCAGGTCGGAGCCCAGGGAGGGCTTCGCCTCATACTTCGACGGACACTTCGCCATCACTCCATTGGGAGCCACGGTGAACCCCCCGTGCGGGTCGAGTTCGCCGGAGATGACCACTTCCGAGCCGTCTTGAAAAGTGTCGGGAACGATGCCGGTGTAGGCCGCGTTGATGACCTCGCCGTTGTTCTCGACCTGAAAGACGTAGTCCAGCGACTCTGGCTTGCGGAACCGAGACCCCTCGACGACGTAGCCGTGAACCTGCAGCTTCTTGCCGTACCACGCCTCCGGTTCGGCCATCACCTCGTCGACGTGCATGTAGTACTGGGCGCCCTCGGCCATGGTGCTCCAGAGCAACCCGCCCAGGGCGGTGATCAGGACCAGGGTCGTGATGAGCAGTTTCACGGTCTTGGCTGGCATAAGTGATAGTAACCCCTAATGTTGGTGTCGACTACAGGTCTTTGACGACTTGAGGATATCGCTCATGGACCAGCCTGGTCAATCCGGTCCAGGCCCCCGCTTCACGGCCACATCTACTCATACCCGACTGACCCAGTGGGGTGGAGCGTCCCCAGTAACCGGTCGACCACTTCGATTGGCAACCCGACCACATTACTGTAGGACCCGTCGATACGCGTGACGAAGCGCGACGCACGCCCCTGAATGGCATAGGCCCCAGCCTTGCCGTCAGGCTCGCCACTGCCGACGTACCAGGTGATCTCGGCGGCTGACAACACCCGAAAATCAACCTGAGTCCGTGCGACCTCGCGGCATCCCCGCCCGACCGCGTGCAGCGCCACACCGGTCAACACGTCGTGGCGACGCCCTGACAACCGTCGGAGCATGGTGCCCGCATCCGCATCATCAGACGGCTTACCCAGGGCGACCCCGTCGATCACGACGATAGTATCGGCCCCGAGCACGATCGCGCCGGGCACGCGCCGCCCGACCAAGGTGGCCTTTTCCGTCGCCAAGCGAGCAACATACGCTGACGGCGGTTCTCCGTCGTGCCGCCGCTCGTCGATGTCGGCGGGCGCCACCTCGAACCCGTATCCGGCCGCCCGCAGCAGGTCGGCACGACGTGGGGATCGGGACGCCAGAACCAGTCGCACTGCCCGGATGATACATTAGACTCCGTCAGCAACGAGCTCACGCTACCATGATCGCCGCCCACGAGTGTGTGACCTCCGCGTTGCGGACGTTGCTTCGAGACCAACCGCTTTCGACGGGCAAGGTGACGCTGGCGTGGAACGTCGCCGTGGGGCGTGCCATGGCACGCGTCACCAACGTCTCCCTCTCGTCTGACGGCACCCTGGCCGTCCGAGCTGCGGACCGACACTGGGCCAGAGAAATCCATCGCTCAACCGGGTTGATCACGTCGCGAGTCAACCGGTTGCTCGGAGACAACGCGGTGAGCCACATCGAGGTCACGATCCATACGTCCCGCTGAGGGCGGTCCACACCGTCGGCGTGCATGCCGGCACAACCGTTATCTGGAGAACGCCGCATGCGAGGGTCCGTCATTGTCAGCGCCGTCCGGCTTCCAACCGGCAAATTTCTCGGCACCCTGAAGAGTCTGCCAGCGCCTGAGCTCGGCGCGAAAGTGGTCCGCGAGGCGGTTGCCCGCGCCGGCATCGAACCAGAGCTGGTGGACGAATGCATCATGGGCAACGTGGTGTCGGCGGGTGCCGGACAGGCGCCGGCGCGACAAGCGGCGCTCAAGGGCGGCCTGGGGGACCACGTCGCCGCGCTGACCATCAACAAAGTCTGCGGGTCCGGTCTGAAGTCGGTGATGCTCGTCTCACAAGGCATCGCGACCGGCGACATCGACATCGCGGTCGCCGGGGGGATGGAATCGATGAGTAACTGCCCCCATATGCTGCTGCACGCCCGTGACGGGCTGCGGATGGGGAGCGCCGAGATGGTCGATTCGATGATTCACGATGGGCTCTGGTGCTCGATGGAAAATTGGAGCATGGGGTTGGCGTGCGAAGCCGTGGCTGAACGCTACGGTGTGTCGCGTAAGGACCAAGATGCATTCGCGGCGGCCAGCCACCACAAGGCCGCCCGGGCCACCCGCAACGGCGCGTTCACGGAGGAGCTCTTGCCAGTCGAGATACCGCAACGCAAGGGCGACCCGATCCGGTTTGAGCATGACGAGGGGGTACGCCCCGACACGAGCGCCGAGGCGCTCTCCAGACTGCGACCGGCGTTCAAGACGGACGGGGGCAGCGTGACCGCCGGCAACTCTCCGGGCGTCAACGACGGGGCCGCGGCCCTCGTCGTCATGGCGGCCGAGAAAGCGCGCGAGTTGGACGTCGCGCCGATGGCGCGCATCGTGGGTCAGGCGGTCAGCGGCGTGTCACCCAAGTGGATCCTCATGGCTCCGGTCCAGGCGGTTCAGAAACTGCTCACAAAAGTCGGCTGGTCGCTCGACGATGTCGACCTGATCGAACTGAACGAGGCGTTCGCGGCGCAGGCGCTCGCGGTCATCCGCGAGCTCGGCGTCGACCCCGAGCGGGTCAATGTGAATGGCGGTGCGGTCGCGATGGGCCACCCCATCGGCGCCAGCGGAGCCCGTATTCTCACGACACTGCTCTACGCCATGCACGCGCGGGACGCAAAGCGCGGCATCGCGACGCTGTGTCTCGGTGGCGGAAACGGCGTAGCCTTGGCGGTGGAACGGGACTAACCTTCAGTCTTCCATTTTCCGGAAGGCGATTCCACTGGCCTGCTTGGCTGATATTCAGACGGGGCTACGCCCCCAGCCCCACGCGGCCACTCCGCGGGGACCCCGAGGACCCTGACCAAGGCAGGTGTGTCATCTCTGGGTGTCGAGGTGCCCGCCCCGCCAGGCGCGAGGAGCGCGCATACCGGGAGTATGCAAGCGACGAGCAACGCCGCGGGGCGGCCGTGCATTGACAGCCAGAATGGCGCACCTGCCTCGGTCCGGATCCTCAGCCCCACTCCGTAGCCGCGGGACGCGCATTGTCGCGCGCTTGGGCTGCGTCTCCCGGGGCGCCGCTAGTTTTCTATCTTCCAGAACGCGATCCCGCCGGCCTGCTTGCCGATATCGACGGCGGCCACCCGGTCGCCCGTCACTACGTGATAGACCTCTACGGTGCCGGCGTCCGCGCCCACACCTTCGACGGTGACGAACGCATACTCGCCGTCGGGCGTGATGGTGACGCCGTGGGGAATCGTGCGACTCGTGGTAGTGCGCGCCGTTTCTTGCCCGCTCTGTAGATCCCAGAAGCCAACGGCGTCGCCCGCCTTGTAGGTGGCGACCAGCTTCGTCCCGTCCGGGGTCACGTCGAGGTTGTAGGGCCCGGCCCCGGTCTCGAAGGTACGACGCACCGTCCACGCGCTGAGATCGACTTCGAAGATCTTGGCCACGTTGTTGCCAGTCACGTAGACCAGGCCGTCAGCGGTGGGCCTGGTAGCCCAGGTCGGCATGACCCCCTCGCCCAGCGACAACCTGCGGGTGAGCCGGAAGGAGAATGCGTTCAGCTCGACCAGCTCGAAGTCCATCATATTGACGGAGTAGAAGGATGACCCGTCCGCGCTCAGGCGCCCCCCGTGCGGGCGGATGCCGGTCTCGACCCGGGCGACCTCGACCATCGTGTCGACCTCGACCACCGAGATACTGCTGGGCTCGAGCGGACCGTGCAGATTGAAGTTCACGGCGTAAAGCAATCCGGTGGACGGCGATACGTCGAGGGTCGCCGGGAACAACCCGAGGCGGACATCGGCCACCCATGCGTTCGTCTCCGTCTCGTACTTGTGCACGCTGCCATAGGGAAACCCGTGCGCGATCGACACATACCAGTGCCGCCCGTCCGGGTCGACGGTCAGGCCGTGCGGTCCTTCGACCTCGGCCGGAAAGCTGCCCACCGCAACGGTGTCCACCACCTCGGCGCCGTTGGGCCCGTAGCGGACGATGGCGACCTCGTCGTCCGATTCGGCCGCGGCATAGACGTAGTAGGTACGAACAGGGGGATCGGGGGCTTCGGAGACCGTGGCCGAAGCGACGGTGCCTGCGAGCGCCACCACGAACGTGAGACCGATGGCGACGCGCGGCCACGGCGCTTCTGAAGACCCGGAGCTACGTCGGTGGGACGTGCGGCTAGCGCTGATGAGAGCGGATGGAAGGCCCGGCACCATCGTATCGGTGAGTAGCGCTACTGGGGTTCGCCGATGATGCGACTGGGGCCGGAGCGCCGATTGAGTTTCACGGCCCACAAGCCGGTGTTCCAGTCGGTGAAGAAGACGTGTCCCTTGTAGGGTTGCGGTCCCCACACGAACGGCGCGTTGGCGATGAACCCCTCCGGGTCGCCGGGCACGAACATCGCGATCTCGCGACCCTGCTTGTACAGGTCGCCCATCAGCTCGCCGGAGACATCGACGACCCTGAGGCCGCCGTTGTAGAAGGCGACATACATGATGTCGTCCTCGACCCACAGGTTGTGCGAGCCCGCCTCCGGCACCTGATAGCGTCCCACCTCGCGGGGATCGTCCCAATTGCTCCAGTCGATGACGTGGACCCAGCCCGTCGCCCGCGACGGCGTGCCGCCGGCCTGCGAGCTGAGACCACCGTAGGGGAACGCCTCGTCACCGGCGAACAGATAGAACGTGCCGGTGGACTGACTCCGATACGGAAACGCCGCATGGTTCCAGCCGCTGGGATAGGAATAGCGCCCCAGCTCGACCGGCTCCTCCGGCGTGCCGCCACGTCCCCCGCCACCGACGTCGACGGCCACGACACCGTCGGTCCAGTTCGACGAGAACGCCACGCCATCGCTGACCCACACGTCGTGCACGCTGTGTCCAGGGGTCCCGAGCTCAAAGCGACCCACCCGCTGCGGATCGGTCGGGTCCTTGATGCTGATGACGTCGTAGCGGCGGCCTGCACTCAGCGCGAACACATGGTCCTCCGAGATAAACACGTTGTGCACGCCACCCGTCAGTTGGTCGGTAAACTCGGCCAGCACCGGCACTCCTTCGCGCGGGTTGCCGACACCCAGCACGACGATCCCGTTCTTGCGGTCGGACGCACCCTCACGGCTGATCACCGCAATGTCACCATCTTCGGAGACCTTGACGTCATTGATCGTCCGGGCGTCGACCTGCACTTCGTGCAACTTCTCGATGTTGGTCGGGTCGGTCACGTCCCAAACAAAGGAATGGCCGTCGGCGCCCCAGGTGCCGGTAATGGCGTAGTCGCGCCCGTCAGTGCCCTCCCAGATCCACAGGTCCGAGGAATGGCGGTCGAGCACCTTCCCACGTCCCACCACCTCGACGTCGCGACCGACGTCGCGAGGCTCGATCGATACGGTCCGAGCGGCCGAGTGGCGACCGGTGGAAGCCACCACGGTGTAGGTGCCGGACCGCTCCGCGACAAACCGTCCATCGTCGGTGACCTGCGCGGCCGCGCCGGCCGCGATGATGGTGGGCGAGGTCTGCCCACCGACCCCGAACTGCACGGGCACACCACTCACGGCGAGCCCGCGAGCATCCTTGGCGCTCGCGGTGAACCGGACGACATCACCAGTCCGGGCGTGCTCCACGCTCGCCCGCAGGTCGAGAGACGACACTGGATTGGGCTCGACCTCGATCGACAGCACCTCGCTGACATCCTCCGCCGCCGCCACAATCTCGAACGTACCGGCCCGCTCCAGAGACAGGAATCCGAACGGATCGACCGAGACGGCCCGAGACCCGGCCGTCGAGAAGGTGACCGGCACATCCGTTCGTGTGTCGCCAATCGAATCGACCACCTCGACCACGAGCTGTGGCCGGGTGCCGACGTAGAATTTGGGGGGCACTTGCGTAAAGGTCACCCGCTCGACCGGCGGTTGGGACACTGACACCGCGACCTCGGTCTCTGCCCGTGCCTCGGGGCGACGACGCTCATCGCCCGGGTCTTTGGGCACCAAGACGACGAGCGTGAACTCCCCTGGGCGATGGGCCTCGACCTCGCCATCAGCCGTCACCCCGACGCTGCGGCGCGCTCTCGAGAAGTAGACGACTTCGGCATCGTCGACAATCTCACCGGCCGCATCCCGCACGGTGGCGACCAGGGTCGCTTTCTCGCCGACCCCGAGCGTCAGGCGGTCCGGGCTCACCTCGATGGACACTCCGGCGTCCGGCTCGACCGGCTCTTGCCCGGCGGCCCCAACCCCCACCGTGAGACACATCGCAACGCCAAGAACCCGCAGGCTCGTGGACCGTACCAGACGGATGCAAGGTGGATTCCGGAGCGCGGCGCCAAGCTGACCAGGCGCGACACGGGAGCATACGGACAGTGTTCGACCGAGGGGCAACGCCGCCGGGCGGGATGCCCCGCCCGGAAGGTGCGTTACATCTGTCTGGTACCGTCCACTAACTCGCATCTCGTCATTGTAACGCCGACCTGCACCGTGATCGGTACCGCCAGGGTCATCGACCAACCTGCTGGCGGTCCACGGCGACCGTGGTTCCAACCACGTTCCGCAAGCGCACAGTCGGCCAGCGCGACGCATGACGACGCCCGCAACCGAAAGAGGGCAAGTTCTGCGCTAGTATCTGATGATGGAGTGCGCAATTTCGTAAATAGGCAGATCTTAGAAGCCACGTATACTTTACGTTAAGACGTTTATTAACAATTAGATACAAGTTATTTAAGAGACACTTTCGCTTGACATTCGCCTGTCTCGTCCCTAGAATACAGATCGAGGCCAGACACCGCCTTTTTCGAGTCAGCACCGACCGTGACGATCACCACGTGATACACCGAAAGACCGAGAGGAATCGCAATGCCAGAGGACCGCAGCACCCGCGACCGCCAGAAAGCCATTGAGATGGCGGTGGGCCAAATTGAGAAGCAGTTCGGCAAGGGCTCCATCATGCGTCTCGGCCAGAACGCCGTGACCCCCATTGC